>ERZ772831.249-NODE-249-length-55769-cov-4.352066_pt1 | contig 55769 bp, 47 predicted proteins | sample MGYA00580858_ERZ772831 | MGnify/ENA primary metagenome ERZ772831 (study PRJEB29015, sample SAMEA2737694) | human gut metagenome | biome: human gut; feature: human-associated habitat; material: faeces | place: China | collected 2012 ... | reverse complement strand
TTTCTTCCCTAAAGAAGTCTTCCCATTTACGACTATTTCAGATGTATGTAAAAATGAACCCATATCTTTCGTTGTTATCTATCGGCAAAGGTACAAATTAAAATCAGATCATTTTTCTATCAGGCCAATAATTTATAATCCATACTACAATTTTAACATTTTCATATCACCTCAAGCCAAGCCGAAGGATCTTCCTGGAAGTAAACACAAAAAATTCTCAATTCTCAATTCTCAATTCTCAATTCTCAATTAATTAAAATTCTCAATTAATGATGTCCCTTGGACGTTAAAATAAAAAATTCTTCATTTTTCATTCTTCATTCTTCATTTATTTCGTATCTTTCGATAAGCTAGGCGGCACCTCAGAAGTAAAAATAAAAAAAACCTTTTTTATTTTGTACTTCACTCGGTTTGCACTATCTTTGTCCCCGCAGAAACTGAACTTGACGTCCGTCTCTCCGATCATCTACCTGTGAGAGGCGACCGCGTAGCGTGCCCGGACGTTCCGTCCTCCCTTCCGCAAACAAGCATCAGCTTCTACCTCACTCCACCCGCAACACACTGACAAACAACGTTTAGCCGAGCTTACCCTCAAGCCCGGAGTGTTCGTGTTGCGCCAGGAGTCCCCAGCCGCAGGCAGGTTGTCTGTGTTCCGACACAGATACGTGTTTTATACCTCATCCCCGCCGGCGCGCTGTCATGATCACTTGTAAAAAAACACAAACTTACAAACAAACGTAAAAAAAGAACTCACAATCCAAGCAGCGATGGTAACCATCTCCCATACCGGCTTTACGTCGAACATTCCTCTGGAGGCCATTCTCCGGGTGAAGACCAAGGAAAAGATTGTCGGCATCATCACCAAGCTGGGCGCCTATATCAGCCCCAACCTGAAGAAAGACGAAACCGCCCGTCGTGCAGCCGCCATCCTGCTTGACGACCCACAGCTGGTGCTCGACGACCTGAACAAGGACGAGCTGAAACTTGTCAAGGAGTTTGTCGACGCCGGTCCCAATGCCTATATCACCCGCAAGATGCGCAAGATGCCCTACAAGCTTCAGAAATACGCCCTCGTCCTGACCTACGAAGACTTTGACGCCCAGCTCTGGCAGATGCTCATGCCCGATGCTGTCCGTCTGTCCTTTGCTCCATATATCGACGGGGCGATAGCCTTCAAGAAGAAGCATCCCCGCAAGCTGACCCGGAAAGAGCGGCTGCTGGCCGAATGGATGGATTACTTGCAGGACGAGCCGGAAGAGTGAGTATCTTCCGCCTATCATGCTGAGCGAACGCAGTGAAGCGAAGCATCTCATTGACCATTGATTATTGACCATTAATTATTCACCATTTACCATTATTGAATGGATACGTCAAAAATTGGACGTTTACAACGCAACAATCCACTGCATTATGGCAGTAATTCCAGCACTGAGATAGCTACTACTTATCATAGTATAATAGGAACGATAAAGCTTCATAGCAGTTCTATCTGAAACTTTATTGGAACTTTTTTCAAAAATATCTTTAGCGGGTGCAGGGATTATGTCAATATGGTTCCAGACGAAATCATTTTGGCTACCAACCAATGTAAATTCAAAACTGATTAATTAAAAACTCGATTTAGGGCACTAAAAAGTGCTCTTTTAAAGAGGCATACCCTAAATGAGTGCTTACGTCACCCTCCCCTGCACGTGCGTGAAATAAGGTATATATAGGGGTGGAAGGGTGGCATTATAATAAACTGATATTTTATAGAAATGTCTGGAACTTCAGAAAATAATAAGCGTATACTGAAAAATACGGCCATGCTTTATATTCGTATGTTTTTAACTATGGCCGTAACGTTATACACTTCTCGTGTCGTGTTGCAAGTCCTAGGCGTAGAAGATTTTGGAATTTACAATGTCGTTGGCGGTATCATTGGTATGCTAGGATTTTTTAATGGATCAATGGCAACCGCAACTCAGCGATTCTTAAATTATGAGATGGGAAAAGGCCATGAGGCAAATCTTGAAAAAGTTTTTTCCGTATCTCTAATTAGTTATGCCGGTATTGCTTTTCTATCACTTATTGTGGCAGAAACTATTGGATTATGGTTTATTTATCACAAGTTGGTAATTTCTCCCGATCGTCTATCCGCAGCATTGTGGACTTACCAAGCCTGTATCATTATTTTTGTTATAAATTTATTCTCTGTACCATATAATGCAACCATAATAGCACACGAGCGCATGACAGCTTTTGCGTATATTGGAATTATGGAAGTATTGGCAAAATTATTAATCGCATACAGCATTATTCATATACCTTTTGATCATCTAATTACCTATAGCTTTTTGATGTGTTTAGTTCCATTGATGATACAGATAACCTATATGGTATATTGTCATAAACACTTCAGGGAATGTAAATTGAAATGGATTTGGGATACCGTTTTTTTTAAGAAACTTATTGGTTTTTCTGGTTGGATGTTAGCCGGTACATCTTCCGATTTATTAGTTTCTCAAGGAGTTAATATATTGATTAATATTTATTTCGGACCGCTCTTGAATGCAGCCCGTGCCGTTTCCATGCAAGTAAGAGCTGCTGTCAGTAGTTTCTACTGGAATTTTATGGTGGCAGCTCGTCCTCAAATTGTAAAATCCTATGCTCAGGGAAATTATGAATACATGTACAAACTTGTCTATGGTACAACCAAACTTTCATTTTTAATGCTTTTCGTATTGACCCTTCCCATATGGTATAATACACAATTTATTCTTGATTTATGGTTGAAGCACCCCCCTGAATACTCAACATTATTTGTACAACTTGTCCTGATGGAGCTTTTAATAACCTGTACTATTACGCCTTTGGCATCACTTTCACAGGCTTCCGGAAGGGTACGAAACTATCAATTAATCATCTCCGTATTATCAATACTGATTTTTTGTGTTACTTGGTTATTTTATGAATTTGGTTTTCCAGTATATTCCACTTTTCTAATTTCGATAGTTGTAAACTTTGTAGGGGTATTTTTCCGTGTTGTGGAACTTCATTATTCACAACAGTTTCCAGTAAGAATATATCTACAGCGAGTTATTTGTCCCATTGTTGCATATTTTATTATAGTAATGGGATTGATTTTCTTACTCAGACTTAAAATGGGCAATGCAAATAATATTATAACAGTTGCATCTCATTCTCTTTTATACATACTTCTTGCTACAGCTTTGTCGTGGGGAATACTTTTGAATAACTCCGAACGTCAGCTAATTAAGAATGCAGTAGGTCGAGTATTTGAGAAACTAAGATGTTGAGTAAATAAATATAATAATGTCAAAGAAAATTTTAACGGTAGGCGTTTATGACTTACTACATTTTGGGCACATCGAACTTTTTCGCAAAGCAAAAGCAATGGGAGATTATCTTCTTGTAGCAGTGCAAGATTCTAATATCGTGCAAAAATACAAACCGACAGCAAAATTAGTCTATACCACAGAACAACGATGCTATATGGTGAGTTCCATCAAATTTGTCAATGAAGTGGTTGTTTACGATGCAGTAGATGAAATCATAAAACAAGTGGATTTTGATGTATTTGCAAAAGGTCCTGACCAATGTCACGCAGGTTTCCAAGCAGCAGTTAAATGGTGTGAAGAGAATGGAAAAGAAGTGGTGACACTTCCTCGTACGGAAGGTATATCAACTAGTATGTTAAAGCAACTTATTGCTGAGAATAAATGCAAATAGGAATTTTATGAAGATTGAAATACTAGGTTGGATTTTTGGGAGCAGATTACAAAGTTACTGCACGTAGCTTTTGTTGAACATGCAACATGTGGATTGACTTATGCAACCTGCAATCAAACTGTAGAACAAACCATCAACTGTGCAAAAGGGATTATTTGTTTTGTTGCCATAGCTGATGGAAAATTAGCTAGAACAGCTTGCGTAAGAATTGATGGTAAAATAATGCAGCATATTGGGGGTGAATGTCATTTTGCACAACATATGCATCCTAAATTTAAGGTATGGGAATAGGTTGTTCTATACTTTTGAAAACGACAGAAATAGCAATAGCTGCACATGCAGAAACCATCTACGCAGATACAGCTGCTAAGGCTGATGGTGTTATTGCGTTTCACTTAAAATGTAGTTTTCAGATTGTAGGTCTTAAATCTCATCCCACTACCAATTACCTTTCTGTATGCTTTCGCAAACCTATTTGCGGAAGACGTGATGGAGAACTGGAACGAAAGTTGCGATATGGCTTATCTTGCATAGTTTGTAAACTTTGTTTTAGAGAGAACGGGAGTTTTACTCCAATTGGTAGTTTAGCGAAAAGAATTAATAGATTAATTGAGAAATATATTGTAAAGAATGCGCAAGATAGAATTAGAAGAACGCAAGAAGCTACAACTTGACATTTTGTTGAAGGTACACGAATTTTGTGAACAGAATAATATAACTTATTTCCTGTCTAGTGGAACGCTTATCGGTGCTGTTCGTCATAACGGTTATATACCTTGGGATGATGATATTGATATTGCTATGCCAAGAAATGATTATGATGTTTTTTTTAAAAAATTTATCAAAGACAATTATCGTGCTGTTAATATAAATATTGATGATGCTTGGCCCTTTACATTTGGGAAAGTTTATGATTCACGTACTAGTTTGAGTAGTGGAAATTTGGGATATAAAGATTTGGGGGTGCATATTGATGTATTCCCAATTGATGGATTGCCTGTTAATCGATTTCTCTGTCGATTTCATCTATTCCTAATTTCAATTATTAAGTATTTGATCTTATTAAAGTTGTATCCTGTAGATAGTAAAAAATATAAGATTCGTAGTATTTCCAATTTTATACTTAGGTTTTTATTAGTACCTGTATCTGTATGTAGATTATTATTGATTCATGAAAAGTTAATTAGTAAATATGATATTAAGTCTTCATTATATGTAGCTAGTTTGGCTACAATAACGGAGAGAGTTCCATGTGAAAAAGAATGTTTTGAATCGATACAAAAGCATAAGTTTGAACAGGGCTTATTTAATATTCCGACAGGTTATGACAAATGGTTGAAAATTATATTTGGTGATTATATGAAGTTGCCGCCAGTAGAAAAAAGAGTTTGTCAGCATAATTATGTTGCATATAAAAAGTAATTTTTACTTATATATTATAGGAATAGAAAGAATAGTTTAATAGCAATAAATTGGTGATATATCTATTTAAATAGTGATGAACGTTATAAAATAATTTTTAAGACACTACAATGAATGTCTTTGTATCATATTTTATATGGTGAGCATGATAAAATTGGTTATATTGCTGTGATTAAAATATAAATTATTCTTTAAGGAAAATTGAATTTACGCTAGATGTTTGTTATGGTGGTATTTGGTTATTTAATATTTTGTTAATTTCTTGTATTATAATATGCAGATTAATGTGAGTATCGAGGTATATTAATACAGGCTTTATGGAGAGTTTAATTTGTGTTTATATATATTTTCTTTGTAATATCCACTGCTTTTTGTGCAATTATTGAATACATTTCTAATAATTCAAATAAGGCACTTTCTTATTTTCTATATATTTTTATTGCTATTTTATTCGTTGGGATTGCAGGACTTACTGATGGAAATGGATTAGACTGGAATGCATACAAAGATATTATGAATGAGCACTTATCTATTAGTGATATTTGGGGGCATCCACAGTATGAACCATTATTCCTTTTATCATACAAGTTGTTTCCTACATATAGCTTTTTTTTATTTGTATTTGTTTGTATCAATCTTTTCTTAATATCTAAAACAATCTTCCAATATTCCCCCTATATAACAATATCATTATTTGTATATATTTGCGTTTATTATTTTTTAGGAATAATGGGGCAAATTAGGCAAGCCTTTGCTATTTCAATAATAATATTTGCTTGGTCACATGTCGGAAAAAGACGATTTTTGATATATATATTATTAGCTGGCTTATTTCATATTTCAGCTTTTATTTGTTTGCTATATTATGTGATACCGAATCATCTTTTTAAAAAGAAATATTATTTTTTTGTTCTTTTATTTGTCTCCTTTTCTTATGTATTCTTTCAAGAATTTATTTTTTCTTTATTAGATAGTTTTGCTTCAGGTAAGGTGTTATATTATTTAGCTAATGAGGAAGCTACTATTAGCATCTCATTCTTGTTATATAAAATATTACTTTTTCTTCTCATATTATTTAAAATAGATAAAAATAATGATTTCTTATTTTTGAATAAAATATTCAATATATATTTCTTATCAATTCTGTTGTATTTAATTTTATCTTTTTCATCTTCCATCGGTGGGCGTATTATTTTATATTTTTCGATAACAGAAATATTAATTATTCCATATCTATTCAAATTTTACACGAATATGAAATTGGGTGCGTTAATTTTTATTCTGTTCTTATCGTTTAATATATATCAATACTTTTCGTTTTTAACTGCATATTCAGATATATATATACCTTATAGATGTTTACTGTTATGAGAATATTATATATTATTACAAGTATGTATAATTCGGCTGGAATGGAACGTACAGTTGCCAATAAGGCGAATTATTTAATTAGTAAAGGACATGACGTGTCTATTGTAACTACAGACCAAAATGGAAGAGATTATTTTTATAAAATTTCGAATAAAGTTAAGAGATTTGATTTGAATCTCAATTATTCAAATCATGATTCGAAAAATATCTTAATTCGTACTCTATTATTCCTTTACAAAAACCTCATATTTAAAAAACGTCTGAAGGCACTTTTATATGCAAATTCCTATGATATAGTAGTCACATTAGTGCTAAAAAGTACAGACTTTTTATATCAGATTAATGATGGAAGTATAAAAATAGTAGAACATCATTTTTCTCGGGAACATTATGAACAATTGCAGGAGAATTCTTGGAATAATATACTAATTCGTTTTGCTTATAAATATCGTGATTGGATAGTTTTACATAACTTGAAAAAATATGATCGTTTTGTTGTATTGACAGAGGAAGATGCCATTGCATGGCGGAAAAGTCTACATAATGTTTCAGTTATTCCTAATAGTATTAATTATAGAGAGCATATAACAGCTAATCTAGATAATAAACAAATCATAAGTATTGGTAGGTTAGAATATCAAAAGGGATATGATATACTTATTCCTATTTGGGCAAAAATAGTTTGTAAACACCCTGACTGGAAGCTATGTATTTATGGGGCTGGAAGTATGATTTCTAAATTGTTGGCGATGATTGATTCATATGGATTAAAATCATCTGTATTTATTAAATCTCCAGTTTCGGATGTGGACTCTGTTCTATTGGATAGTTCTATATATTTATTAACTTCTAGATTTGAAGGTCTTCCGATGGTGTTGTTGGAGTCAATGGCTCTGGGGGTCCCCCCTGTCGCTTTTCATTGTAAATGTGGTCCAAAGGATGTAATTGAGGATGGAATTAATGGTTTTTTAGTAGAAAAGGAGGATTACGAATCTTTTATTGATAAAGTTCTTTTTTTGATAGAGAATGATATAGAAAGAAAAAAAATGGGACTTAATTCAAAAGCAAGAATGCTAAATTTTTCTCATGAATATATCGGTCAGAAATGGGAAAATTTGTTCTGTGATTTATTAAATAGTAAAAGAAAATAAAATAATGGATAGGACTATTTTATTTTATTCTAGCGTTCCATCAAAGAAATTATTTAATACTCAACAATTCTATAGGATAGATATAGATTTACTTACTCAGTTAGGTTATAAAGTTGTATTATCTAATAGTATTTTTGATAGTTTAAAGTTCTGGAAATATAGTATTTTATTTGCCTATTTTTATCGGTATTCATTTTTTTCAGCTTTACTAGCTCGCTGTCTAGGTAAAAGAGTATATTTTACTGGGGGAATTGATGATTTGGATAAAAATTATGCCTCGCGTAGAAGGTATATTGTACAGCGATATTTCTATATACTTTGTTATTGGGTCTCTAATTCATGTATAATAGTCTCTCAAGCAGATATGAAAAATGTTTTGAGAGTATTGGCTAAAAAAGGAAAATTAACCTTCTCGGAACATACTATTGAAATAGATAAATTTGTTATAAATGCATTTGAAGAAAAAGATAAACTATTTTCAACAATTGTATGGATGGGAAATGAAAATAACGTAAAGAGAAAGGGAGTAGATCGCGCTTTAAAGGTATTTAGTCATTTAAAAAAATATAAGCAGTTTGAGGATTATAAATTTATAATCATTGGGAAAAAAGGGGAAGGTACTGCTTATTTATTAGATTTGATAAATAAATATATGTTGAGTGAGTCTGTCTATTTTACAGATGAAATTTCAGAAGAGGAAAAAATCAATTTTCTTAAAAGGAGTAAATACTATTTCCAATTATCCGAGTATGAGGGATTTGGGCTCGCTGCTTTAGAAGCGTTAGCATCGAAAAATATTGTTATTCACTCTGCTAAGGGTGGATTGACTAATCCAATATTTTCAGCTGGTATCCATTTTAACATTGATGAGAATCCAGATATAGAGTGTGAAAACCTATTTAATCAATTGCTTAATTATGATAATTCTAAATTAACAGAAACAACCCAAGTTATCAAGTGTTATTATAATAATACTAGGCGTAAACATGATTTTGAAAAGATATTAAATGATTAATATTTATTGAGATGTCAGTATTCAAAGACAAAGTCCTATTAATTACCGGCGGAACAGGTTCTTTCGGTAATGCAGTTTTACGTCGTTTCCTTAATAGCGACATTAAAGAAATTCGTATTTTCTCCAGAGATGAGAAAAAGCAGGATGATATGCGTCATCATTTGCAGAATCCGAAAGTGAAATTCTATATTGGTAATGTACGTGACCGCCAGTCGGTGGATGGTGCCATGATAGGAGTGGATTATGTGTTCTCTGCTGCTGCACTGAAGCAGGTTCCCAGCTGTGAGTTCTTCCCCTTACAGGCTGTTCAGACCAATGTGATTGGTACGGACAATGTATTGGAGTCTGCCATTGCACATGGAGTGAAGAATGTGGTAGTTCTTTCTACCGATAAGGCAGCTTATCCTATCAATGCCATGGGTATCAGCAAGGCCATGATGGAGAAAGTGGCTATTGCCAAAGGACGCCAGTTGGGAGAAGATGGAGCTACTACCATCTGTTGTACCCGTTATGGTAATGTGATGGCAAGCCGTGGTTCGGTGATTCCCTTGTGGGTAGAGCAGATAAAATCGGGTAAGCCTATTACGATTACTGACCCGCACATGACCCGCTTCATGATGACGTTGGATGATGCGGTAGACTTGGTAATTTATGCCTTTGAACATGGTCATAACGGTGATCTTTTTGTACAGAAAGCACCGGCTGCTACCTTGGATGTATTGGCTCAGGCATTGAAGGAAACCTATGCACAGATTAATCCCAAGTATGGGGAAACGGAGGTGAAGGTGATTGGTACACGCCACGGTGAGAAACTCTATGAAACACTGGTAACTCGTGAGGAGATGGCCAAGGCTATTGATATGGGTGAGTATTACCGCATTCCTTGTGACAGCCGTGACTTGAACTATGACAAATACTTTACGGAGGGTAATGAGGATATTGCCAAGATAGAAGATTACCACTCACATAATACAGCCCGTCTGGATGTAGAAGGCATGAAAAAACTGTTGCTAAAACTCCGCTTTATTCGTGAAGATCTGGGCATGGAAGTCAAAGCCAAGAGTACAGAAATAAAGAGCGAATAAAAACTTGTCTATTTTCTGTCGTAAAACAATCATTTTATTTTTCCTCATAATATTTACGGCAGTTCAATAATCAAAAATTATTCTTATGAAAATATTAGTGACCGGTGCCCAAGGGTTCGTCGGCCGGAATCTTGTATCCCAACTGCATAATATCCAGAGCGGGAAGGCCTGCAATTATGCCATTTCGGGAGAAGAGATAACTGTCTATGAATACGATGTAGACAGTACACCAGAAGAACTGGATCTGTATTGCCGGCAAGCCGATTTTGTGTTTAATCTGGCGGGAGTGAACCGACCGAAAGAGCAGTCTGAGTTTATGAAGGGTAACTTCGGCTTTGCGTCTGAATTGCTTGACACGCTGAGGAAACATGGCAATACGTGCCCTGTAATGTTGGCAAGCTCCATTCAGGCTACCCTGATAGGACGCTACGGAACTTCAGATTATGGCAAGTCCAAGCTGGCAGGTGAAGAACTGTTTTTCGAATATGCCAAGGAAACCGGTGCCAAAGTGCTGGTGTATCGTTTCCCGAACCTGTTCGGCAAGTGGTGCCGTCCCAATTACAACAGTGCCGTAGCAACTTTCTGCAACAACATTGCCAACGATTTGCCTATTCAGGTAAATGATCGTTCCACTATGCTGGAGCTGCTTTACATTGATGACCTGGTAGAAGAGATGATTGCTGCCTTGTCAGGAAAGGAACATCACTGCGAGTTTGACGGAGTGGAAACGGTGTTGAAGGAGGATGGACGCTATTGTGCAGTTCCGGTGACTCACAAGGTTACGTTAGGCGAAATTGTAGATTTATTGCATACGTTTGCTGTGCAGCCTGCTACCTTGGTGATACCGGAAATTCCCGATAACTCGTTTGCCAAGAAACTCTATTCTACTTACTTGTCTTATCTGCCGAAGGAAAAGGTTGCTTTCCCGCTCAAAATGAATGTAGATGATCGTGGCAGTTTTACCGAACTCTTGCGTTCGGAAAAGTGTGGCCAGGTAAGTATCAATATCTCCAAGCCGGGTATCACCAAGGGACAGCATTGGCATCATAGCAAATGGGAGTTTTTTATGGTGGTCAGCGGTCATGGACTGATTCAAGAGCGTAAGATTGGGACGGATAAAGTGATAGAGTTTGAGGTGAGTGGTGACAGGATAGAGGCTGTACACATGCTGCCGGGCTATACACATAATATCATCAATCTGAGCGATACGGAGAACCTGGTAACGGTGATGTGGGCGAATGAGCTGTTCGATTCCAACAGACCGGATACTTATTTTGAACCTGTAAAATAATGTAAATATGGCATCATTTAAAAATAATGGAAAACTGAAGCTGCTGATTATCGTAGGTACACGCCCCGAGATAATCCGATTGGCAGCCGTCATCAATAAATGTAGAACGTATTTTGACTGTATCCTGGCTCATACCGGACAGAATTATGATTATAACCTGAATGGAGTGTTCTTCAAGGATTTGAAACTCGCCGATCCCGAGGTGTATCTGAATGCGGTGGGTGATGACCTGGGAGCTACCATGGGTAACATCATTGATAAGAGTTACAAATTGATGGTGCAGTTACAACCTGATGCAGTACTGGTGTTGGGTGATACCAATTCTTGCCTGAGTGTGATCGGCGCCAAGCGTCTTCATATTCCTATATTTCACATGGAAGCCGGTAACCGCTGCTTCGATGAGTGTTTACCAGAAGAGACTAACCGTCGCATTGTAGATATCATCAGTGATGTGAACATCTGTTACAGTGAGCATGCGCGTCGCTACCTGAATGCTACGAATGTAGCACCGCAACGTACATACGTCAGTGGCTCGCCTATGGCCGAGGTCTTGCATAATAACCTGACTGATATTGAGGCCAGCGATGTACATCAACGTCTGGGATTAGAAAAAGGTAAATACATTCTGCTCAGCGCTCATAGGGAAGAGAATATTGATACGGAGAAGAATTTCCAGTCCTTGTTCAATGCCATTAACCGGATGGCAGACAAATACAATATGCCGATACTTTATTCCTGCCACCCGCGTTCGCGGAAACGTCTGGAGCAGAGTGGGTTCCAGCTTGACCCACGTGTTATCCAGCATGAACCTCTTGGATTCCACGATTATAACTGTCTGCAGATGAATGCGTATGCGGTAGTATCAGACAGCGGTACGCTGCCTGAAGAAAGTTCTTTCTTTACCAGTGTCGGTCATCCGTTCCCCGCTGTATGCATCCGTACCAGTACCGAACGTCCTGAAGCTTTGGATAAGGGGTGCTTTATATTGGCAGGTATTGATGAGAAATCGTTACTGCAGGCGGTTGATACAGCTGTAGAGATGAACAAGAACCATGATGATGGTTTGCCTGTTCCCAACTATACAGACGAAAATGTATCTACCAAGGTGGTGAAGCTGATACAGAGCTATACGGGAGTGGTGAATAAGATGGTTTGGAGGAAATATTGAGTGTAGACAGAACTTGTATGGAGGCTTGTTCTAAAATATGGATCGTTTCTGAAATATATTATCCTGTAAAAACTTCTACAGGATATTATATGACAGAAATTGCTGAGTATTTGGCTGGAAAAGGACTGGATGTACATGTAATTTGTACAGCTTCTACTTATAATGTAGGGGAAACTCAAGCTTCATTAAAAGAAGAAGTTTACAAGAATGTTAAGATACATCGGATTCATGTTCCTTTGTTGGATAAAAACAACTTTTTGAAGCGTCTGATTCGTTTGCTTATTTCCAGTTGCAGATTATTCTTTAAAGTTTTATCATCTGTTCGGAAGGGAGATAAAGTGCTTGTTGTAACTAACCCGGCTTTTCTGATATTGATGATGCCTTATATAGCGTGGAGAAAAAAGATAGAATATACTATACTGGTACATGATATATTTCCTGAGAATCTTGTAGCAATAAAGAAAATATCCTCTTCCTCATGTGTATATAAGCCTTTGAAAGCAGTTTTTGACAAGGCCTATTCTAAAGCTGTTACCTGTATCTCCATTGGTCGGGATATGTGCAGAGTCTTGCAAGAAAAAACTCATCAAAAGACGCGCGTAGAATTAATCCCAATATGGTCACAAAATACGGAGGTATATCCTAAGCTTAAATCGGAAACAGATACTTGTAATAATTTGAAATTAGATAATAAATTCATATTTCAATTTGCAGGTAATCTTGGATATGCGCAAGGTATAGAAAATCTACTTCAATCAATAAAGATGATAGAAAATGCCAATATTCATTTTCTTTTTATTGGAGGTGGCGCTAAATATATTGAAATAGACAAGTTTGTGAAAGAATCAACTTTGAAAAATACTTCTTTAATAGGATTTCAGGACCGCTCCAAACAAAATGATTTTCTGAATGCATGCGATATTGGCATTGTTACTTTGTCAGATGGAATGTATGGTTTGGGAGTTCCTTCAAAATCTTATAACATCATGGCTGCCGGTAAACCCATATTGTATGTTGGTGAGACTGATTCGGAAATAGCTTTGTGTATTCGAGAACATAATATAGGTTGGGTGGTAGAACCTAATAATCCTCAAGCCTTACGTGATATGATAATCTCTATTTATGATCAGAGAGATAAATTGGAACATATGAGACGGAATGCTAGATTGGTGGCAGAGACAGTATACGCTAAAAATATAATTCTGGAAAAATATTATTCTTACTTTACAGAAAAATAAAATTGGTTGACAATGAATTTATTATTCACAGGGGCATCTGGCTTTTTAGGTAATAATGTTCGTCCCATTCTAGAGAAAACATATCAGGTAGTCACTATTGGTTTAACTTCGGAAGATAATTATACCGTAAATATAGCTAAGGAGGTACCTGAATTAAAAGAGCATTGTGAAATTGTATTGCATGCTGCAGGTAAGGCTCATGTGGTACCTCGTACAGAGGAGGAGAAGAAGGCTTTTTATGATGTGAATTTGCAAGGAACTAAAAATCTTTGTGCTGCTTTAGAAAAGTCTGGCATTCCTCAAGCTTTTATATTTATTAGTACGGTAGCTGTATATGGATGTGAGTTTGGTAGCAATATCACAGAGAAGCATCCGTTGAATGGTGATACACCGTATGCCCTAAGTAAAATACAAGCAGAAGAATTTCTGACAGAATGGTGCAATAAGCATGGGGTGATATTAAGTATCATTCGTCCATCGTTAATTGCAGGGCCTAATCCCCCTGGAAATCTGGGTGCCATGATTAAAGGCATTAAAACAGGACGATATTTAAGTATCGGTGGAGGAAAGGCCCGAAAAAGCGTACTTATGGTAGAGGATATCGCCCATCTGGTTCCTATTTTGGTAAAAAGAGGGGGAATCTATAACGTCTGTGATGACGAACAGCCTTCGTTCCGCCAACTGGAAACAGTAATATGTACACAATTAGGCAAGAAGTTACCTATATCTATTCCTTTCTGGGTAGCTAAGTGTATGGCTATAGTGGGGGACTGCTTAGGGAAAAAAGCACCTATCAACTCGCTAAAATTGAAAAAAATAACCGAATCTCTGACTTTCAGCAATGAAAAGGCAAAAAGAGAATTAGGCTGGAAACCAACTCCTGTGTTGGAGAACTTTATAATTGAATAAATTTGATCATGAAACTAATCAACGAAGACTTACTGAACGAAGTAACACAACAGGCTAAAGAGAGCCCACGCCTACGCATGAACCATAACCTGCATGACAGTCTGGAAGCAAAGGCACAACGGTTGCTAAACGCACTGGAACCGGGGACGATACTGCCTATACACCGGCATCGGCATACGGCAGAGACGTATCTGCTGTTGCGGGGAAAAATACGGGTGATGTACTACAATGACCGAAAAGAGGAAACGGAAAGCGTGGTATTAGATCCTAAAAACGGCAGTTATGGAGTTCATATTCCAGCCGGGCAATGGCATACATTGGAGGTACTGGAAAGTGGATCGGTCATTTTTGAGGTGAAGGACGGGCCGTATATGCCGCTGGGAGAAGAGGACTTATTGAAATGAAGAATGAGATCCTTCGACAAGCCCAGTATGACAGGAAGGAATGACTAAGATGACAAACTGATTGAATATTTAATATTTAAGCAATGGAATATATTCTGACTTTTGTGGTTTTACTGGCAGCAGAGCTGCTATATTTCCGCATTGCGGATAAGCTGAACATCATAGACAAGCCGAACGAACGAAGCAGCCATACACGCATCACATTGCGAGGAGGTGGTATCATCTTTTATCTGGGTGCCCTCGCCTACTTTATCATCAGTGGTTGGGAATACCCTTGGTTCATCGGAGGACTGACCCTCATCGCTGGTATCAGCTTCATGGACGATGTACATTCGGTGCCCAACCGTATCCGACTGTTATGTCACTTCGCTGCCATGCTGCTGATGTTCTACCAACTGGGATTGCTAACGGAATTTCCGTGGTGGTATATCATAGTGGCACTAGTGGTCTGCACAGGCATCATCAATGCGTATAACTTTATGGACGGAATAAATGGTATTACGGGCGGTTACAGTCTGGTGGTACTGGGTACACTGGCGATTATCAACAACCGGATAAGTACATTCATAGAACCGGATTTCCTCTATATAAGTTTGCTGGGAGTATGTGTGTTTTGCCTGTTCAATTTCCGAAAAAAAGCCAAATGTTTTGCTGGAGATGTAGGCTCGGTATCCATCGCCTTCATCATTCTCTTTGCATTGGGCAAACTGATACTGGAAACCGGCGACTTGAGCTACATAGGACTGCTGGCTGTGTATGGAGTGGACAGCGTGCTGACCATCATCCACCGACTGATGCTGAAAGAAAACATTTTCCAGCCTCACCGGAAACATGCCTACCAGCTGCTGGCTAACGAACTGAAGTGGCCGCATGTAGCGGTAAGTACACTCTACATGGTGGTGCAGGCCATTATTGCAGGTGCATTCATCCTATTTCCACAACAGCACTGGTTGGTACTGATCGTAAGCATAGTCATACTGACAATAGTCTATATCGGATTTATGAAACGATATTTCAAACTTGCAGTAAACAAAAACAAGAACTAAACAACTATAATCATGAAAAAATTTGTCAGAAGGTATTTATCGGTCAATGTATTGCCCATCTGGATGATACTGGCCATGGACGTGGTGATGATAGGACTCTCCCTCCTACTGGCATACGCGCTGCGATATGACTTCAGCAGCCGGGTGCTGGACTCAGCCACGATGTGGAGAACCATGGGGCTAACGATGGTAGTGAGCCTGGTGTTCTTCAAGATGTTCCGCACGTATTCGAGCGTATTGAGACTGTCGTCGTTCGTGGATATCGCACGAATCTTTGTGGCCTTGTTCGTGTCGTACACGGCAATGGCTCTGGCATGTATGGTGGCTCCGCTGGTAACAGATATCAGACTGGCTCCGGTGAACGTGATACTGATGGCGTTCATCATCAACTTTGCCCTGATGGCCAGCTCGAGGGTGATCGTGAAAATGATGTTTGAAACAATAAAGGCGGGAGGCTCGTCGCAGACGAACATCTTCATCTACGGCGCCAAGGAAGCCGGTGTGAACATAGCGAAATCGCTGAGGGTGTCGATGAGAGAACGATACCGGCTGAGAGGATTCATCGCTGACGAACCGGACCTGTATGACAAGTTGATCATGGGGGTACGGGTATTCCCGAACGACGAAAACCTGTTTGACATCCTGGCACAGAAGGGAGTGAAGACAATCATCGTTTCGCCCGCCAAACGGAACGAACTGAAAAAGGAGGAGAACCTGGACCGCTTCCTGAAACATAACATCAAGCTACTGACAGCCCCTCCCCTGAGCGAATGGAACCAACGGGGACTGGAAAGCGGGGACATCAAGGAAATACAGATAGAGGACCTGCTGCAAAGGGACCCGATACAGATAGACATACGGAAGGTGGCTTCGCACCTGGAAGGGAAACGGGTAATGATAACGGGAGCGGCAGGATCGATAGGCAGCGAAATCATGCGACAGGTGGCTACGTTCAACCCATACAAGCTGATACTGGTGGACCAGGCAGAAACGCCGCTGCACGACATCCGGCTGGAACTGATGGACAAATGGCGTAACCTGGACGCGGAAACCATCGTGGCAGACATCGCCAACCAGACACGTATGGAGGCTATCTTCAAGGAATTCAGACCGCAATACATCTTCCACGCAGCGGCGTACAAGCACGTGCCGATGATGGAGGACAACGTATCGGAATCGATCCAGACAAACGTGGCAGGAACGCGCATCCTTGCGGATCTGGCAGTGAAATATAAGGCGGAGAAGTTTGTGATGATCTCGACGGACAAGGCAGTGAACCCGACGAACGTGATGGGGTGTTCGAAACGTATCTGCGAAATCTACGTGCAGAGTCTGGCGAAGAAACTGCAGAAGGAAGGGGGACACGTGACACAGTTTATCACGACACGCTTCGGAAACGTGTTGGGATCGAACGGATCGGTGATTCCACGATTCAAGGACCAAATCAGACGCGGAGGGCCGGTGACAGTGACACACCCGGAGATAATCCGCTACTTCATGACCATCCCCGAAGCCTGCCGGCTGGTACTGGAAGCGGGAAGCATGGGCAACGGCGGAGAAATCTACATCTTCGACATGGGCAAACCGGTGAAGATTGTGGACCTGGCCAAACGCATGATCAGCCTTTCGGGACGTACGGACGTGAAGATTGAGTTCACGGGCCTGCGCCACGGAGAGAAGCTGTACGAGGAACTGCTGAACGTGAAGGAGCTGACGAAGCCTACCTATCACGAGAAAATCATGATAGCGACGGTGAGAGAATATGACTACGACGAGGTGAAAGACCGCATACAACACCTGATAGACGTGAGCTACTCGTACGACCAGATGAAAATCGTAGCGGCCATGAAAGATCTGGTACCGGAATTTATCAGCAAGAATTCTTGCTTCGAGGCACTGGACAAGAAAGAAGAATAAAATTCAAGTTATGAAAACAGGGAACTCCCGGCAGACTGTAAAAGGTTTGTTGGGAGTTTCTATTTTCGGGAGAAGCCGAAAAGGTCATGAAGGGTAAAACGCAGAAAAGCAAGATTTCACTTTTATATTTCTCCCATTCTTCGTATATTTGTTCTCAGAATAACCAGTCGGAGAAAATTATGGAGAAAGTGACAACAATAGCATCGTATATTTATCAGCGATACCAACAGGACTACGGCAAACGCATGGATGAGATGAAGTTGCACAAACTTCTGTATTTTGTCCAGCGGGAAGCGATTATACAAACGGATGAACCGATGTTCAAGGAACAGTTTGAGGCGTGGAAATATGGACCTGTAATGGTAGAGATAAGACGTATGTATAAAGATGGTTGCCTTACAGAGAAATTACCCCAAACATACATTGAAAAATACAAAAGCGTCTTTGACATGGTATTCTCTACTTATGCACAAAAGGATTCATGGAGTCTGAGCAGCATCACGCATGGAGAATACAGCTGGGGACAGGCGCGAAAAGGTATCCACGAAGACGAGAACTGCGACAAACTGATTGACACTGATGATATCAGAAAGGATGCGGAAAGAGTAAAAATCCGTAGGTTCCTCTACAAAAAGCTCAATTGTCCAACTGTATAACGGATATGAAAATAACCGAGCAACAAAAAGAAGCCATCTTCTCGCTCACGTGTGAACGCTTGTCCACTAACGAGGATAATTTACGTTGCGTAGTAGATTTTTCCAATCGTAATGAAAATCTGGTACGCACACTTCAAAACGAAGCATTCGAAGAAGATGAGAAAGGGAATATTGCATATTATGTAATCAAGCATCCAAACGGGAATATACTCTTCTACTTTTCACTAAAATGCGGTTCGCTTTATGAAAGTATCAGAGGAATGGACTCGCTGCAAAAAGCTCGCGAACTTTACAATTCAGTGATCGAACTAAAAGATGATCCAGAGCTAAGCGACAGTGACAAAATTCTGTTCGACTCAATCATTGAACGGATCAGGACAGGCAAAGGATTGATAAAAAACGAACTAGCACAAATATCCTACACGAAGAAAAACCAAATCATAAAAGAACTGGAACATCAGTCTGAAGATGACTTGAAAAGAGTAGGTAAAACATTTGCAGGAGTAGAAATCGTACACTTCTGTGCCAACGAAAATCATCGAAATGATTGGAGTAGCCTCAAGACTGATCAAAAAATGGGAGTCGTAATATTTTGGAGTTTTATTGTACCCAAAATACAAGAAGTGATAAAACACATCGGATGTGAATATATATACCTTTTTGCCGCGGATACGACTCCTGACGAAAATCTAGTCAACTACTACAAAGCTTTTCTGGGATTCGAGAATACGAATGATTATGGAACTACTATATCATTATATGACTATGGATGCAAATTCATGTATCAAAAGACTGAATTCCTAACGAAAAAACAAATGGATTTCTTCGATAATTTCAACCGTGACGAAGATGCTGTGTAAAACAAGCTCTATCAGAAAAACCTCGCAGCCAACTTAAAAACGGTTTTCCTTATGTATTTACTTTAAATCGTAATTTGGCATGAATCTGAAAAAAATGATTGCCGTATGTGCGGCACTGGCAGTGACGGTGGTGACGGCATCGGCACGAGACAAGAAACAACCAACGGGAATGGAAGACAGACAGGTGTGGGTGAACACACTGGTGAAAATAGCGGATCCGGTACTGAGCAACCTGGCGAACAATACGCTGCGGGAAAACATGCCGCAGGAGTCGCTGGACACGAAGAGGGTACACCGATTCTCGCACCTGGAAGCGGTGGGACGCACGCTGTGTGGCATAGCGCCCTGGCTGGAGCTGGGAGCGGACGAGACGGAGGAAGGAAAGCTGCGCGGCATCAAGGCTTTTGAGAACAACTGGCTGCTGTTTGCCTCGATGGTAGAGGCGGCCCTGCTGGAGTTTACCGGCGAATGTGACCTGGACCGGCTGACGTATGGCGTATTCCGCTTCCGCGACGACTGGTATAAGGGGGACGGGGTATATGGAGACGGACCCAGCTACCATGCGGACTATTACAACAGCTTCGTGATTCATCCGATGCTGACAGATGTGCTGAAGGTGATGAAGAAGCATGGGCTGGCGGGATCGGACTTCCTGTCCAAACAGCTGAAACGCCAGGCACGCTATGCGGAACAGCTGGAACGCATGATCTCACCGGAAGGGGCGTATCCGGCAGTGGGACGCTCTATCACGTACCGCGTGGGGGCTTTTCATGCGCTGGCACACGCGGCACTGCTACACGAGCTTCCGAAGACGGTGGCTCCGGCTCAGGTGCGCTGCGGACTGACGGCTGTCATCGCCCGACAGTTTGCCGCTCCACGGACGTTCGACGAGAAGGGATGGCTGCGCATAGGCTTTGCAGGAAGCCAGATCAACATGTCGGAGACGTATATCAACACGGGAAGCGTGTATCTCTGTACGTTCGGCTTCCTGGCTCTGGGACTGCCGGCAACGGATCCGTTCTGGACGGAGCCTTTCACTCCCTGGACGGGCCTGAAGGCATGGAACGGCGAGGACGTGGTGGCGGACCATGCGATCGGTGACTGACAGAGGTTCGGCAAAAATGTGTATCTTTGTATTCAAGAAGGAAAAACAACAATGAAAGATATGAAAGACTATAGAATAGCCGTGGCCGGAACGGGCTACGTGGGACTGTCGATCGCAACGCTGCTGGCACAGCATCACCAGGTGAAGGCGGTGGACGTGATTCCGGAAAAGGTGGAAAAGATAAACAAACGGATCAGCCCGATACAGGACGAGTATATCGAAAAGTATCTGGCGGAAAAGGAACTGAACCTGACGGCTACGCTGGACGGACGTGAGGCTTACCGGGACGCGGACTTTGTGGTGATAGCGGCTCCGACGAACTATGACCCGGTGAAGAACTACTTCGACACAAGCCACGTGGAAGAGGTGATAGACCTGGTGCTGGAAGTGAACCCGGACGCGACGATGGTGATCAAGAGTACGATTCCGGTGGGATACTGCCGGAGCCTGTACGTGAAGTATGCACGGGTGTTCAAGAACTCCCCTACCCTACAGGGAAAGACGTTCAACCTGCTGTTCTCGCCGGAATTCCTCAGGGAGAGCAAGGCGCTGTATGACAACCTGTATCCGAGCCGGATCATCGTGGGCTATCCGAAGCTGATCGAGGGACTGGACGAGGAGAACGAGGCCATCCGCACCATTGCCGGCAAGAACCTGGAGGAGAAAGCACGGGAGTTTGCGGCCCTGCTGCAGGAAGGTGCCATCAAGGAGAACGTGGACACGCTGTTCATGGGCCTGAAGGAGGCGGAGGCGGTAAAGCTGTTCGCCAACACGTACCTGGCCCTGCGCGTGAGCTACTTCAACGAGCTGGACACGTATGCGGAGGTGAAGGGACTGGACACGAAGGCCATCATCGACGGCATCTGCCTGGATCCACGCATCGGAACGCACTATAACAACCCAAGCTTCGGCTACGGGGGATACTGCCTGCCGAAGGACACGAAGCAACTGCTGGCCAACTATCGGGACGTGCCGGAGAACCTGATACACGCCATCGTGGAAAGCAACCGGACACGCAAGGACTTCATCGCGGACCAGGTGCTGCACAAGGCGGGGTATTACGACTACTACAACCGGGGGGACTATAACCCGGCAGAGGAACGGACGTGTACGATCGGGGTGTACCGACTGACCATGAAATCGAACAGCGACAACTTCCGGCAAAGCTCGATCCAGGGAGTGATGAAGCGCATCAAGGCGAAGGGAGCGACGGTGATCATCTACGAACCGACGCTGGAGAACGGGACGACGTTCTTCGGATCGGTGGTGGTGAACGATCTGGAAGCCTTCAAACGGCAATCGAACGCCATCATTGCGAACCGATACGACGCATGTCTGGACGACGTGAGAGGAAAGGTGTATACGAGGGACCTGTTTAATAGGGACTGAGTATATGGAGCTACTGGTCTACAAAGCATCGGCAGGGTCGGGAAAGACGTTTACACTGGCCGTAGAATATATCAAGCACCTGATTGAGAACCCCAGGGCGTACCGGCAGATTCTGGCGGTGACCTTCACGAACAAGGCTACGGCGGAGATGAAGGAACGCATCGTGCAGCAGCTGTACGGCATCTGGAAGGGAGACCGGGACTCGGAAGCGTACCTGAACCGCATCCGGGAGGACCTGAAGGAAGACATGGACACGGAGGAGCTGAGGAAAAGGGCCGGCATGGCCCTGCAGTACATGCTGCATGACTACAGCCGCTTCCGGGTGGAGACGATCGACTCGTTCTTCCAATCGGTAATGAGGAACCTGGCAAGGGAACTGGAACTGACTCCCAACCTGAACATCGAACTGAACAACACGGAGGTGCTGGACGAAGCGGTAGACAGCCTGATAGAGAAACTGACGCCGGACGCTCCGGTCATGGGTTGGCTGCTGGACTACATCAACGAACGCATCGCGGACGACAAGCGATGGAACGTATCGGACGAAATAAAGAGCTTCGGACGGAACATCTTCGATGAAAGTTATCTGGAGAAAGGCGGACTGCTGAGAGAATGCCTGAAGGAGCCTCAGCTGATGAAGCTGTACAAGGAGGCGCTGAAGGAGCTGGAAACGGAAGCGCTGGAGCAGATGAAGGCCTTCAACGACCAGTTTGAAGGAGAGTTGGAGGGATACGGACTGGCTCCGGAGGACCTGAAGAACGGCTCGAGAGGCATCGGGAGCTACTTCCGCAAACTGAGGGACGGACGACTGAGCGACAAGGACGTGGTGAACGCAACGCTACAGGGATGTCTGGCCAACGCGGACAACTGGAGCACGAAGTCGTCGAAGCAACGGAAAGAAATCACGGCACTGGCGGAACGCAGCCTGATGCCACTGCTGCAGGAAGCGGAACGCATGAGGCCGCAACGGTGCCGGACGGTGAACAGCTGCCGCCTGACACGCCAGCACCTGAACAAACTGCAACTGCTGAACCACATAGACGAGGAAGTGAAGACGCTGAACAGGGAGCAGAACCGCTTCCTGCTGTCGGACACGAACGCCCTGTTGCACCGGCTGGTGAGGGAAGGAGACTCGTCGTTCGTCTTCGAAAAGATAGGAGCCAGCATCCGGAACGTGATGATCGACGAATTCCAGGACACGAGCCGGATGCAATGGGATAACTTCCGCCTGCTGTTGCTGGAAGGACTGGCCCAGGGGGAAGACAGCCTCATCGTGGGCGACGTGAAACAGTCGATCTACCGCTGGCGAAACGGTGACTGGAGAATCCTGAACGGACTGAAGAAAAGCCTGGGACACTTCCCCATCCGACTGGAGACACTGAAGGTGAACCGACGAAGCGAGGCAAACGTGACGGACTTCAACAACCGGGTATTCAGAGAGGTGGTGGACTACCTGAACAGCCTGCACCTGGCTGAACTGAAAACGGAATGCAGGGAGCTGAAGGAAGCGTACGAGGACGTGGAACAGGAGTCGGCCAAGGAGAAGGCACGGGGATACGTGCGGGTGGAATTCCTGGAACCGGACGAGGAAAGGGACTACACGGAAGCTACCTTGCAGGCACTGGGCGAAGCGGTGGAGGAACTGCTGGCTGAAGGTGTGAAACTGAACGACATGGCTATCCTGGTGCGCAAGAACAAGAATATCGCACCGATTGCAGACTACTTCGACCGGGAGCTGAAGGTGCCGGTCGTATCGGACGAGGCATTCCGGCTGGACGCCTCGCAAGCGGTGTGCATGCTGGTGGACGCCCTGCGCTACCTGTCGGACGCGACGGACGGGGTGGCACTGGCTTCGCTGGTGATGAACTACCGTACGGGGGTGAAGGAGCAGGAAGGAAATACGGACAATCTGCTGGCCGGAGACATGGAAAAACTGCTGCCGGAAGGACTGACCACACGGCGGGAGGAACTGAGGCTGATGCCCCTGTACGAACTGCTGGAAGAGCTGTTCGGCCTGCTGGAAGTGAAACGGCTGGAGAAGCAGGACGCTTATCTCTTTGCCTTCTTCGACGCGGTAACGGACTACCTGCAGAACCACTCGTCGGACCTGGACGGATTTCTGCACTACTGGGACGAGAAACTGTGCATGAAGACCATCCCGAGCGGAGAGCTGGAAGGCATCCGCATCTTGTCTATCCACAAGTCGAAAGGACTGGAATTCCACACGGTGCTGATCCCCTTCTGCGACTGGAAAACGGAAAACGAAACGAACAACCAGCTGGTGTGGTGCTCGCCGAAAGAGAAGCCCTACAACGGACTGGGACTGGTACCGGTGAACTATTCGCCCCTGATGGCAGAATCGGTGTATCGGGAAGATCACCTGGAAGAGCGGCTGCAGCTGTGGGTGGACAACCTGAACCTGCTATACGTGGCTTTTACGCGTGCGGGAAAGAACCTGCTGGTGTGGAGCCGGAAGGGACAACGGGGAACCATGGCGGAACTGCTGGGCTATGCCCTACCCCGCCTGGCCGAAGGAGGACACGGCACATGGGACGAAGAGGACGGACGGTATGAACGGGGAACCTTGTGTGCCTCGGAAGAGAAAGAAGAAAAACAGACTGGTAACCGGCTGGCACAAAAAGCTACGAAAAGGCCGGTAGCCATGGAAAGCCTGAAACACGAAATAGAGTTCAGGCAGTCCAACCGTTCGGCAGACTTCATAGCGGGCGTGGACGAAGAGGAGTCGGAACAGCGCTTCATCAACCGCGGACGACTGCTGCATACCCTGTTCTCGGCCATACGGACGGAAGCGGACATCGAGGATGCCATCAGCAGGCTGGTGTTCGAAGGCGTAATAGGACGGCAGGAGACGGAAGACGAAATCAGGGAACTGACGAAACAGGCTTTCGAGCTGCCACAGGTGAAGGAATGGTACGACGGGACATGGAGGCTGTTCAACGAATGTGACATCATCTGGAAGGAAAACGGGGAGCTGAGGACCCGACGTCCGGACCGCGTGATGATGAAAGACGGACGGATGGTGGTGGTGGACTTCAAATTCGGAAAGCCCAGCAAGAAATACAACCGTCAGGTGAAAGACTACATGCAGCTGCTGACGCGCATGGGATATGATTCGAAACAGATGGAAGGCTATCTGTGGTATGTGACGGAAGGAAGGACAGAGAAGGTGTGAGGGATTAATTCTCAATTTTCCATTTTCAATTATCAATTCATATTATGGAAACATTTCTGCAACTGGTTGCACAGGACCTATATAAGAAAACAGGAAACGACTTGAGCCGGACGGTGGTCGTCTTCCCGAACAAAAGAGCAAGCCTGTTCTTCAACGAACAGCTGGCCGCACAAAGCGACCGTCCGCTGTGGTCGCCAACCTACGTGAGCATCAGCGACCTGTTCCGCCAACTGTCACCCTGGAAAGCGGGAGATCCCATCCGGCTGGTGTGTGAACTCTACCGGGTGTTCCGCGAAGAAACGAAAAGCGAAGAGACACTGGACGACTTCTACTTCTGGGGGGAACTGCTGATCAGTGACTTTGACGACGTAGACAAAAACCTGGTGGACGCAGACCGACTCTTCGGCAACCTGCAGGACCTGAAGAACATCATGGACATCCCCGACTACCTGAGTCAGGAACAGGAGGAGGCAATACAGGAATTCTTCCGGAACTTCTCCATCGAGAAGCGGACGGAACTGAAGGAAAAATTCATCAGCCTGTGGGACAAGCTGGGAAACATCTACCGGCACTACCGCAAACGACTGGCGGAGCTGGGCATTGCCTACGAAGGCATGATGTACCGTCAGGTGATGGAAGAACTGGACACACAACGGCTGGACTACGACCGCTATGTGTTCGTAGGCTTCAACGTACTGAACCGGGTGGAACAGGCGTTCTTCCTGCGCCTGCAAGAGGCTGGAAAGGCCTGGTTCTACTGGGACTACGACGTGTTCTACACCCGACGTCCGTCCGAAGCCAATCCGCCCTACAAGCACGAAGCCGGCGAGTTTATCCTGCGCAACCTGAAACTGTTTCCGAACCAGCTGCCGGAAAGCTGTCTGGACGTAATGAGCCGGCCCAAGCAGATACGTTTCCTCTCGGCACCTACGGAAAACGCACAGGCACGCTTCCTGCCCCAATGGATGAAGGGACTGGAACTGCCGGAGGGAGCACAACAGAAGGAGAATGCCGTGGTGCTGTGCAACGAGGCTATGCTTGTGCCCGTGCTTCACACCCTGCCCGAAGAGGTGAAGGACGTGAACATCACCATGGGTTTCCCCCTGGCACAGACACCGGTGTACAGCTACATCAACGCCCTGACGGAACTCCAGACCGACGGTTACCGGGCAGACAGCGGACGCTACGTCTACGAAGCGGTGATGGCGGTACTGAAGCATCCGTACGTCAGACAGTTGTCGGCCGAAGCTGAAAAGCTGGAACGGAGACTGACCAAAGACAACCGCTTCTATCCCCTGCCCTCGGAACTGAAGGCAGACGCGTTCCTGGAACAGGTGTTCACTCCCCAGAACGGACAGAAAGCCCTCTGTAGCTGGCTAACGGAACGGATCAAAGACGTATCGGCCCTGTATCGGAACGAGCCGGAGGAGGAAGAAAAAGACATCTTCGGGCAACTGTACCGGGAATCACTCTTCAAAAGCTATACCCTCGTGAATCGCCTGCTGAATCTGCTGGAGACGGGTGAGCTGGAAGGAGTGCGGACAGGTACCCTGAAACGGCTGATGAACCGCCTGCTGACGGCAGCCAACATTCCCTTCCACGGCGAACCGGCTATCGGCATGCAGGTGATGGGCGTACTGGAAACGAGAAACCTGGACTTTAAAAACCTGATTGTGCTGTCGCTCAACGAAGGACAACTGCCCAAGGCGGGAGGCGAATCGTCGTTCATCCCTTACAACCTGCGCAAGGCATTCGGCATGACAACCATCGAACACAAGAATGCCGTGTATGCCTATTACTTCTACCGCCTGATGCAACGGGCGGAGAACGTGACGCTGATGTACAACACATCGACCGACGGACTGAACCGGGGAGAGATGTCACGCTTCATGCTGCAGTTCCTGGTGGAATGGCCGCATGAAATCCGACGGGAGTATCTGGAAGCAGGGCAATCGCCTCAGGCAGAACGGACGATCCGTGTGGAAAAAACCGAAGAAATGGTAGAACGGATGTGTCAACGGTACAACGTGGAAAAGCATCCGAAGGCTTTCTTCTCGCCCTCGGCACTGAATACGTACCTGGACTGCCGGCTGCGCTTCTACTACCGTTATGTAGCAGGGCTGAAACTGCCCGAAGAGGTAACGGCGGAGATAGACTCGGCCCTGTTCGGCACCATCTTCCATCGTTCCGCAGAACTGGTGTACACCGAACTGACGGAACACGGAAAGGAAATCCGCAAAGAAGACCTGGAACGGCTGCTGAAGAATGAAGTGAAACTACAGGGATACGTGGACCGGGCATTCAAGGAAGAATTCTTCCACGTACCGGAAGAGGAACAACCGGAATACAACGGTACGCAACTGATACACGCACGGGTGATTGCCTCGTACCTGCGGCAGTTGCTGCGCAACGACCTGAACTATGCCCCCTTCAGCATGGAAGGCATGGAACAGGAGGTGAAAGAGGTGATGGAAATAGACACACCAGCCGGAAAACTGAAGATACAGATCGGTGGAACCATCGACCGCATGGACAGCAAGGACGACACCCTGCGCATCGTGGACTACAAGACGGGAGGAGCGCCCAAGACACCGGAAAACATCGCCCAACTGTTCACTCCGGCAGAGGGAAGACCCAACTACATTTTCCAGACATTCCTGTATGCAGCCATCCTTTGCCGCAAACAGGCGAAAAAAGTGGCCCCTGCCCTGCTCTACATCCACCGGGCTGCGCAAGACACTTACTCACCGGTCATCGAAATGGGAGCGGCACGCCAACCGAAACAGCCCGTGAACAACTTCAGCTTCTACGAAGATGAATTCCGCGAAAGGCTTCAGCAACTACTGGAAGAAATATTCAGCCTGCATACGCCATTCGATCAGACAGAACAGACACGGCAGTGTGAATACTGTGACTTCAGGCGTCTGTGCAGGCGATAAAGGACGTCAATCTTCCGAGAAATTGTAGTCGGCCATGCTGGCCTGTTCCTCGGTTTCGATCTTACCGGGAATGCTGAAATCCTTGTCGGCAAAGAGAGCCGCAAGACCGGAAATCTGCTTCAGGCGGAGCACTTCGTCGCGGTCCATACCGATGTTCTTCATAATCCATTCGTCCGTCATGCCGATACGGTCGAGCTCGGCCACAATATCGGACATCAGTTCGATGTTGTGGGTACCACGGGCACGATTGTGGCGGATGGTGGAAGCCATTCGGTTGGACATATCCTTGTCGATGACTACCACGGGAAGCAAGCCCTTCTCGCGCTCATAAATGCGCTTGGACGTCTTCAGTACCTGATAGCGGTGGAAACCGTCCACAATGATGTAAACGTCCCGTTCGGAGTCATAATAGCACACACAGGGCATGGTAAATCCGTCTTCCCAAATAGAAAGTTCGAGCAGCTTCATCTCAGGCGGAGCCACGACGTTGGGATTGTAATTGTTGGCCTCCACTTTCTCTACCGGAACGGCCTTGACGGCATAGACAGGACTCATATATTCGTCACTCATAGCATCATATTTTTAAATTCTTCCATTATTTTGTCTCTCTTGTAAGCATCTTCCTTGTTGATGGAAAAGCCCATGTATTTGCAGATATGATCATTCTTAAGTATGCAGATACATACCCGCTTGTAGGTAGGAATCTCACGGAACTCACGGATGTTGATATCGTCCAGATACTCCATGCGAACCGGCTTTTTACGAGTCTTGTAATTGGACTTTCCTCCCACCTCGATGGGGATATTCAAATCGCGGAGTTTCTGGATGGTTTCATCGCTCAGGCAACCTCCTTTCTTCCTCCAGAACTCGATGCTGACCGTCAGCTTGTTCAGGTAATTGCGGCGGGTAGGCTCGGGAAGCGTGGAAAGCAGGAACTGCATGTACGACTTCCAGGTATGTCCTTTGGGAAGATTGACCTTATGACCTGTACCCATGGCCCGTGTGTTGCCGTAGATGCCAGCGAATTGCACACCGTTCACGCGACAGATCATCTTGCCCCATGTATTGGGATCGATGACCTGATAGAGCCTGAGGCTTTCCTGCGCTTCACCCAGGAAAGGACTGGCCACACGCTGGCGTTCGATGTTGATTCCGGCCTTATAATAAAGGTCGTAAAGCTTGTTGTAGTCGAAACGGAATTTTCCGTTAGCCACCCAGATATCGGTCGTTTTCCAGTCGAAAATGGGATAGGCATTGAAGATATCGATGCCGATCTTGGAGGTCCAGCGATAAGTGTGGTACATCTGATACTTGCGGGCCAGGTGAATGCAACGCCAACGGCTGAAACTTTCCTGTGTGCGAATGCCGATCATGTAACAGGAACGCGTAGCCTTTTTCCGTTCATGAAGCCATTGGGCAAAGTGCATCTGAAACTCGTAGTCCCACATGTTCTCATTATAGAAATCGAAATCTTCCTTGTTATAGCAACCGGGAGGCTTCTGACGCACCCACAAATCTTTCATTTCATCGTCCCAGGGACGCCAGAAGGCCTGATACATAGACGTACAGGTGGAAACCTTGACAGGGACACAGATGCGGTAAACATCCAGAATGTCCTTGTTGGCCTCCAGCATGCGATTCACATAATCGATGGTTACCGAATACTGAATCTCGTAGTCGATATGGAATACACAGAGCTTTCGCTTCAGATTGTTCCGACGAATATAGTCGATACAAAGGTTGAGCAAGACACCACTGTCCTTTCCACCCGAAAACGACACACAGACGTTGTCAAAATCCTCAAAGACAATCTTCAAGCGTTCTTGTGCCAATTCATATACGTTTTTTCCACATGTACTACTTCCCATACTCCCTCCGTGTTATCCGTTCTTTACCATTTTCACATAGCGCTTCCACACATTCACTTCCTCGAATCCCAATCGACGAAAGACATCCCGATCCTCCAGAAAACTGATGGCCATCAACGTGCGCCTCTCTTCTGCCGCAACAGCCATGATCCTTTGCAACAAAGCTTCCAACACCGTTTCGTCACGTCCCTTGATATAGTAATTGTTCATAATCCAACCGCTCTTCCGACGCTCTACCGGAATAAAGCCGACCACTTCTTCCCCATTCACAGCGACAAACCAACGGTAAGCCTGAGTGGTGCGGAAAGGGAAATTATAGTTTTGCTTCAAGACAGCAGGATCCATTACCAAAGGACCGACACATGGATACAGTGCTACATCCAGTCCTTCAAATTCCAATATCTTATCCATAAAAAGCTTTTGATATACTCCTATACGAGAAAATGCTTATCTACGAGGCTAAGGTAGGATTTTTTCATCCATTTCCCAAAAAATCATATAAAAATAAGCCAATCGAATGTTTTCACTACAAATTTTAACTTTCAGCGGTCTTCAGCCTTTCGAACAGGAAATGGCTGGTTTCGCACAGGGAAAACAGTGCAATCTGCCGCCGAAAACACTGTTTTCGTTTTGTGCTTCTCTGCGTTTGAACTATCTTTGCCCACCAATCATTTTATTAAAAAAAGACATCCACTGATATGAACGACCTGTTCCCCCACCTGATAGCCACCTCGCTTGGACTGACAGACAAGCAGGTGCGCCAAACCCTCGCCCTGCTGGACGACGGAGCCACCATCCCCTTCATCAGCCGCTACCGCAAGGAAGCTACCGGCGGACTGGACGAGGTGCAGATAGAAAGCATCCGCGACCGCTACGAGAAACTAAAAGAAACAGAACGCCGAAAGGAAACCATCCTGACAACCATCGAAGCGCAGGGCAAGCTGACCGACGCATTGAAGCAACGTATCGAAAGCACCTGGGACAACACCGAGCTGGAGGACCTCTACCTGCCCTACAAGCCCAAACGAAAGACTCGTGCCGAAATGGCCCGACAGAAAGGCCTCACGCCACTGGCCACCCTACTGATGCTACAAAAGGACCCAGCTCCCGACCGACAGGCAAAGAGTTACGTCAAGGGCGACGTGAAGAGCGTAGAAGAAGCCCTGAAAGGAGCCTGTGACATCATAGCCGAACAGGTGAGCGAAGACGAACGCTCGCGACAGACCGTCCGCACAACCTTCGACCGTCGTGCCGTCATCACCGCCCGCGTGGTGAAGGGGAAAGAAGCCGAAGCAGCCAACTACCGCGACTACTTCGACGTGGCCGACCCATTGAAGCGTTGCAGTTCCCACCGCCTGCTGGCCATGCGCCGTGCCGAGGCGGAAGGCGTACTCAAAGTGAGCATCGCCCCCGACGAGGACGACACCTGCCTGGAGCGCCTCGAACGTCAGTACGTACGGGGCAACAATGCTTGCAGCCGCTACGTGTCCGAAGCCGTACAAGATGCCTACAAACGCCTGCTGAAGCCTTCTATCGAAACCGAATTTGCCGCCAGCAGCAAGGAACGGGCCGACGACGAGGCCATCCGCGTCTTTGCCGCCAACCTGCGCCAGTTGCTCCTGGCCTCCCCGCTGGGACAGAAGCGCGTCATGGGTATCGATCCCGGCTTCCGTACAGGTTGCAAGGTGGTATGTCTCGATGCTCAGGGCAACCTGCTTCACAACGAGAACATTTACCCTCACCCACCCGTCAGCAAGCCTAAAGAAGCGGCACAGAAGATCCAGAAGATGGTGGAAGCTTACCGCATCGAAGCCATGGCCATCGGCAACGGTACGGCCAGCCGTGAGACGGAAGACTTCCTGAAGCACTTGCGTTTCGATCGCGACATGCAGATATTCGTTGTCAGCGAGCAGGGGGCTTCCATCTATTCGGCCTCCAAACTGGCCCGTGAAGAATTTCCCGACTACGACGTCACCGTTCGTGGTGCGGTCTCTATCGCCCGCCGCCTCATGGATCCACTAGCCGAACTGGTAAAGATAGACCCGAAGTCCATCGGCGTGGGTCAGTATCAGCACGATGTAGACCAAACAAAACTAAAGAAATCGCTTGACCAGACAGTAGAAAGTTGTGTGAATCTGGTGGGGGTTAATCTGAATACAGCCAGCAGCCACCTGCTGACCTACATATCTGGCCTCGGACCACAGCTGGCGCAAAACATCGTCAGCTATCGTGCCGAGCATGGGCCCTTTGCTTCGCGTCGCGACCTGCTGAAAGTGCCCCGCATGGGCGCCAAAGCTTTCGAACAGTGTGCCGGCTTCCTGCGCATTCCCGATGCCAAGAACCCGCTGGACAACACGGCCGTCCATCCTGAGAGCTACGGCATCGTGGAGCAAATGGCCCAAGACCTGGGCTGCACCGTCAGCGAACTGATAGCCGACAAGCAGCTGCGCCTACGCATCCAGCCCGAACGCTACCTGACGGACACTGTCGGCATGCCTACCCTCAAAGATATCCTTCAGGAGCTGGACAAGCCCGGACGCGACCCACGAGGTCCCATCAAGGTGTTTGAATTCGATCCGAACGTCCGTACGCTGGACGATCTGCGCGAAGGCATGGAGCTGCCCGGCATCGTGGGCAACATTACCAACTTCGGGGCCTTCGTGGACATCGGCATCAAGGAAAACGGCCTGATACACCTCTCCCAGCTGGCCGACCGCTACATCAGTGATCCCAACGAAGTAGTGTCCATCCATCAGCACGTCAGGGTACGCGTACTGGGCATTGACACCGAACGTAAGCGCATTCAACTGACCCTGCGCGGCGTATCGCAGGAAGGACTCTAAGCCTCCTTCCTGCCGCGTCGTTCATAATAAGCGACGATGGCCAGTGTACCGACAACAAGCAGAACGATGCAGAGCAGCGAGCCTTCGAAACCGAAGCTGCCTCCTGTCAGCAGGTCACTGCCCGTCAAACGGAGGGTCAGCAAAGTTTCGCCGCTGTCCATTCCGCTAACCTCATAACCCAGCACGGGGCCTTGCAGCCAGTTCCAGAACCAGTGCAGCACGACGGGAAAACACAAGTTACGTGTATACAGGAAGGATGCTCCCAGCAGACAACCTGCCAGCAGGATGTTGACAAACGGCAAAAGTGCAAAATTGGGATTGAACAAATGCATGGCTGAGAAAAGAACCGACGACAAGAACAGCGCCACAAAACAGTTCATGCCTGCCGAAAGCATTCTTCCCAACACAAAGCCACGCAGCATCACCTCCTCCGTAACGGCTACCAGCAGGAAGAACAGCAATGTTCCCAGCAAGTCACGAGGTACCCACTGTACACTCGCTATTTCAACAGTCCCCATGAGGAGCGATGTACCAAACCCGACGGCATACAGCAACACCGCTACCCCCAATCCAGCCAGCAAGTCTTTTCCCCGTCCTTTCAAAGACATTCCCAGCAGCGATAAAGGTAGTTTGCGCCAACGTAGCACTAATATTGCCGCACTCAGATAACCGACCAGCATCAGCAACCTTTCCAGGAAGAAAGAAGGCAAACTGCCTTCCTGCATCTCCATCCCCAATGCTTTCTGTATTAGGAAAAGAGGAACGCACAAAAACATCGTTATCAACGTCCCTATCACATAAAACAGCACAATATCCGCCACCAATCGGCCTGCAGACCTCCATAAAGTATTGCTTTTCATTTCCATATTTTACAATGTATTGTTTAAAGTCACTCTAATACGCCCGCAAAAATACTAATAAAAGAAAAAAGATATCCATTGTCGACAAATCTTCCGTATCTTTGAAAGCAAAATCCTAAAATTGAAAGAAAATGAAACTAAGAAACATATTGCTTGTTGCAGCTAGCCTCTGCATCACCTGGGGAGGAGCTTACGCCCAAAAAAAGAAAACTTTCTATGTACCCAAAGCCGGTACACTGGTGGAACTGCTGACCGAAAATGAAGCCAACCAGATCACCCACCTCACCCTGCAGGGCAAACTCAACGCCATCGACTTCCGCCATCTGCGAGACGAATTCACCAACCTCAAAGTGCTGGACATATCGAATGCCACCATAAGCATGTACACGGGAAAGAACGGCACCTACCCTGACCGTATCTACGTCTACCCGGGTAACTGCATCCCGGCCTATGCCTTCTGCAAAAAAATGAGTGACGGAAGTTTTCAGGGAAAACAAACGCTGGAACGCGTTATTCTGTCGGACAAGACAAAGAACATAGAAGACGCCGCTTTCAAGGGGTGCACCAACCTGAAGATTTGTCAGGTCAGAAAGAAAAAGGCTCCCAACTTGTTGCCCGAAGCATTGGCCGACAGCATCACAGCCATATTTGTTCCGCTGGGAAGTACGGATTCTTATCGCAACAAGGAAAGATGGGAAAACTTCTCTTTCATCGAAGGAGAACCTACAATCGTTTCCGTAGAGATTGGCCCCATGAGCAGTCTGGCCAGCGAACTCATGCGCAAAGGCATTCAACCGCGTGACGTCAATTTCCTGACCATCGAAGGCAAAATGGACGAAGCTGACTTCAAGCTGCTCCGCGACTATATGCCCAATCTGGTTTCTGTCAATATGGAAAACTGCACTTCGACCGCTATCCCCGAGTATACGTTTACGCAAAAGAAATACATGCTGGACGTCACTCTGCCGAAAGGTTTGCAAACCATCGGCCAACGTGCATTTAGCGGTTGTACCCGCCTGGCCGGCACTTTGATATTGCCGGCGGGAGTGACAGCCATTGAGTTCGGCGCTTTCATCGGATGCGACAACCTGCGACGTGTGGTAGCAACCGGCAACCAAATCACGACCCTAGGTGAAAACCTCTTCGGTGATAACTCCAACAGAATCGTTTACCAGACACAACCCTAAAAGGAAACGGGACACTCTCCCCTCCTAACGGACATACAAAGAGGCACGGACCACGCAGAAACCATACGGATTATTTTTCCGTAGAAGTCTGTCGGTCCGTGCCTCTCTTTTATTATCTCAATCTGTCAAGTATCAGTTCTGATACATGCGTGCTCTCAGTTCTTTAATGTGATCCGAAGTAATGTATTCGTCATACTCCATCATCTTGTCGATGATACCGTTCGGAGTCAGCTCGATGATACGGTTGGCTACCGTCTGGATGAACTCATGGTCGTGCGACGCAAACAGGACATTTCCCTTGTAAATCTTCAGGTTGTTGTTGAAGGCCTGGATAGACTCAAGGTCGAGGTGGTTGGTCGGCGTATCCAAAATCAGACAGTTGGCATTGCGCAGCTGCATACGGGCAATCATACAACGCATTTTCTCGCCTCCCGACAGCACACTGGCTTTCTTCAGTACTTCCTCGCCCGAGAAAAGCATACGTCCCAGGAAGCTCTTCATATAGACCTCATTTCCTTCGCCAAACTGGCTGAGCCAGTCGACCAGGTTCAGGTCTGTGTTGAAAAACGACGTGTTGTCCAACGGCAGATAGGCCGTCGTGATGGTCACACCCCAGTTATAGTGTCCGGCATCGGGCTTCATATTGCCGTTGATAATCTCGAACAATGCCGTCATGGCACGCGGGTCGTGCGACAGGAATACAATCTTGTCGCCTTTCTCCACATTGAAATTCACATCGCGGAAAAGCACTGTACCGTCTTCCAATGACTTGGTCAGGCCCGAAACCTCCAAGATCTGATTGCCCGGTTCGCGTTCCGGCGTAAAGATGATACCAGGATATTTGCGCGACGAAGGCTTGATTTCCTCCACATTCAGTTTCTCGAGCATCTTCTTGCGGCTCGTCGTCTGCTTGCTTTTGGCCACGTTGGCACTGAAACGGCGGATAAACTCTTCCAGCTCTTTGCGCTTCTCCTCGGCTTTGGCCTTCTGGTTCTGTTGCTGACGCAAGGCTAGCTGGCTCGATTCGTACCAGAAGCTGTAGTTACCGGCAAACAGGTTAATTTTTCCATAATCGATATCGATGGTGTGCGTACAAACCGAGTCGAGGAAGTGACGGTCGTGGCTCACAACGAGCACCGTATGTTCGAAGTTCGAGAGGTATTCCTCCAGCCAGGTCACCGTCTCCATATCCAAGTCGTTGGTCGGCTCGTCCAGCAACAGGTTATCAGGATTTCCATACAAAGCCTGTGCCAGCATGACACGCACCTTCTCCTTGTTGTTCAGTTCGCTCATCAGCACATAGTGCTTGTCTTCCTTAATGCCCAAGCCGCTCAGCAAGGAGGCCGCATCACTCTCGGCATTCCAACCGTCCAGCTCGGCAAACTTCTCCTCCAGTTCGGACACCTTCATGCCGTCCTCGTCCGTAAAATCTTCTTTGGCATAGAGGGCTTCACGTTGCTTCATGATATCCCACAACACCGTGTGGCCCATCATCACCGTATCCATCACCGTATAAGCATCCCACTTGAAGTGGTCCTGGCTAAGTACAGACAGGCGTTCGCCCGGTCCCAAAGTTATCGCCCCCGTTGTAGGCTCCAACTCTCCGGAAATCGTCTTGAGAAAAGTAGACTTGCCTGCACCGTTGGCACCGATGACACCATAACAATTGCCGCTGGTAAACTTCAGGTTGACATCGTTGAACAACACCCTTTTACCAAACTGTACCGAAACATTAGAAACTGTAATCATGAATTATCTTTATCTTGTTATTACTAATACCTTAAAAACGGAGGTGCAAAGATACACAATTGTCTTCTTTCCACACTGCCAATGTGACATAAAAATCGTAACTTTGCGGCGTTTTCTGAAAAAGTAGACATTTTGGCAAAGTTTTTGCTGGAAAGAAAAGTAACAAGACGCGCCGGATACGTCCGACCGTCCATCCGCAGTAATAACAAAAAAGAAAAATAGATATGGATCCGAAAAAAGAAACCATGAACGAAGAAGAGCTGAAAGCTCACACTGCCCATACGGGACAACAAGACCAGGGCGAAACAGAAAAAACGGCAGCCGAGACACAGGAACAGGCCGGGACTGAAAAAACAGAGCAAGTAGACGAGCTGACTAAGACACAGGAAGAGCTGGCCAATATGAAGGACAAGTACCTGCGCCTTTCAGCCGAATTCGACAATTACCGCAAACGCACCATGAAGGAGAAAGCAGAACTGATCCTGAACGGAGGCGAAAAAAGCATCAGCAGCATCCTGCCCATCGTGGACGATTTCGAACGCGCACTGAAGAACATGGAAACGGCCGAAGACGTAGCCGCCGTCAGAGAAGGTGTCGAACTGATCTACAACAAGTTCATGACCGTTCTCGGACAGAATGGAGTGAAAGTCATTGAGACCAAGGAACAGCCCCTCAACACCGACTTCCACGAAGCCATCGCCGTCATCCCCGCTCCGGCAGAAGAACTGAAAGGCAAAATCCTGGACTGTGTCCAGCCTGGATATACATTAAACGACAAGGTAATCCGTCATGCCAAAGTGGTAGTCGGAGAATAAGGAGACAAGTTGAATTATGGAAAAAAGAGATTACTACGAGGTACTGGGAGTAGACAAGAACGCATCGGCCGACGAGATAAAGAAAGCCTACCGCAAGAAAGCCATTCAATATCACCCCGACAAGAACCCGGGCGACAAGGAAGCGGAAGAAAAATTCAAGGAAGCAGCAGAAGCCTATGACGTGTTGAGCAATCCCGACAAACGCGCCCGCTACGACCAGTTCGGCTTTGCAGGCATGAGCGGTGCGGCAGGCAACGGAGGCCCCTTCGGCGGATTCAGTGGTGGCATGTCCATGGACGATATCTTCTCCATGTTCGGCGACATCTTCGGCGGACACGGAGGAGGCTTTGGCGGTTTCGGTGGTTTTGGCGGAGGAGGTGGCGCCCAGCAGCGTCGTTTCCGTGGTTCCGACCTCCGCGTCAAGGTGAAGCTCAACCTGAAAGAAATATCTACTGGTGTAGAAAAGAAATTCAAACTGAAAAAGTACGTCACCTGTACCCACTGCCACGGCACCGGTGCCGAAGGCAATGGAGGAAGCGAAACCTGTCCTACCTGTAAAGGTTCCGGCTCCGTCATTCGCAACCAGCAGACCATTCTGGGCACCATGCAGACACGTACCACCTGCCCTACCTGCGGCGGCGAAGGTAAAGTCATCAAGAATAAATGTAAAGAGTGTGCGGGCGAAGGTATCGTCTATGGCGAAGAAGTAGTAACGGTCAAGATACCGGCCGGTGTAGCCGAAGGCATGCAACTCTCCATGAACGGCAAAGGAAACGCAGGCAAGCACAACGGCGTGCCGGGCGACTTGCTGGTCCTCATCGAAGAAGAACCGGACAAGGAACTGATCCGCGAGGAGAACGACCTCATCTACAACCTCCTGTTGAGCTTCCCTACCGCAGCCTTGGGAGGAGCCGTAGAAATCCCCACTATCGACGGCAAGGTGAAAGTAAAGATCGAACCGGGTACCCAGCCTGGCAAGGTTCTCCGCCTGCGCAACAAGGGACTTCCCAGCGTCAACGGCTATGGCACCGGCGACTTGCTTGTCAACGTCAGCATCTACGTGCCCGAAACCCTGAGCAAGGACGAGAAGAAAGCGCTGGAGGAAATGGAAACTTCGGACAACTTCCAACCCAACGCTTCCATCAAGGAGAAAATCTTCCGAAAATTCAAGAGTCTGTTTGACTAAATCACTCACTCCATACAAATCACCCCGGCCCATTTCCTTAATTGGAGATGGGCCGGAGTGTTTCTACCCTCCTCACTTCTCCTTCCTACCTGACCTTTATATTCATAAAGGTCAGGATTAATAGACTAAAGTTGAGGATTCAGTAGAACCAATTTCTAATAAACAAAACCCCAATATAGGAAGAGAACTTACAACTGGATCTTATTTCATTTACACAAAACTTTGGCCAGCATCAACCTAGAGAAGAACTCTTCATTAAATAATAAATGGGACAGGCAAATACCAGTCCCATTTATTACTTATTACTAACCCCAAAGATGGTTGTAAAATTATATAGAAATTTGTGTATGTGTTTCATTGTACGTACAAGATACCTCTCAAAGCATCATTTACCTGTAAGCGTCCAATTTTGACGTACCCCATAGGGAAAGCCCCTTTGGGAAGATTTCCTCTTAAAGTTTTCAAAAACCGGACTTGATTTTTAAAGTTTGTTAGTATTGATTCCGATGGTCATCGGCAGCAGATTCTCATAATCCCTGCGGCCTTTGACCACTTCACGAAAAAATTTCTTCAAATAAGCCAGGGCGGAGATATCGTTGGCCCGGCAAGTAGATATTAAAGTATGGGCAGTTATATACGAAACAACACTAAAATAAGATGAGTATGGAGAAAAATGATTTATTGGGCAAAATGGTTTTTATAAAATGGAAAGATAGTTATGGTGTTGATACTGGATGGAAAGACATATCGGATTATTCAGCATCATTGTTAGAAATAGAAAGTTTAGGTAAAGTTATTTATGAAAATAAAGAAATAATATCTTTAGCACAAAATTTCTCTGATAAAACAAAATATAATCCTAAACAAGCCAATGGTATAATGGTAATACCAAAGGCTTGCATTTCTGAAATCATTTCTTTTTCTTCTTGTCAGCTGCTTGAGTTAAAGCAGACGCAGCAACCTGTTTGACATTTTTAGGCGTTTTAGGGTTTCTTAATAGCTTAGAAGCTATACTTGCAATTTTAGGCGATGTTTTTTCGTTGTTTCCCATAATGAAAAGTTTTAAAATTCTCACAAAAATAAGTAATTTATCTTATATGGACAAATTTGTGTTGTAAAACATTTAATTATCTTCGATGTTCTTTGAAATTTTTACTTAATTTACTTGTTTATATCAATATAAATGCTTATATTTGAATACACTAAAAACAAATCATTATGGGAAGGGCAAATGGTTTTTTATCATTTACTGAAACATTTCCAAATGAGGAAAGTTGTATCAGATATTTAGAGAAGTTGAGATGGAAGAATGGAGTTGTTTCTCCATTTGACAAGACTTCTAAGGTTTATAAGTGCAAAAACAACAGGTATCGCTGTAAGAATACAGGTAAATATTTCGATGCCAAGACTGGTACGGTTTTCGCAAAGACAAAGTTACCTTTAAGGTATTGGTTCTATGCTATGTTTTTATTCTTAGCTCACAAAAGAGGCGTTTCTTCATGTCAGTTGGCACGTAATTTAGGCATTACTCAAAAGGCAGCATGGAATATGCTTACCAAGATTAGAGCTTATATGAATGTGTTTAACAACGGTTCATTGAGCGGCGAAGTTGAGATAGACGAAACTTTTGTCGGGGGAAAGAACAAAAACAGACATGCAGACAAGAAAGTGAAGAATAGTCAAGGAAGAAGTTTCAAGGATAAAGTTCCCGTATTTGGAATGCTACAAAGAAACGGCAATATGGTCGCAAAAGTTGTAGATAACACGAAATCTTCGACATTAGAACCTTACATTAAGAACTATGTAAAAGAAGAAAGTGTAATATATACGGACGGATGGGACTATGGTGGATTGAACGAATCGTATATTCAAAGGTCTGTTGACCATGGAAGTCATTTTTACGGTACTACTTTTGTTTCTTCTGATGGAGAACTTATACAAGTAAGTACGAATAAGATTGAAAACGCTTGGTCTCACCTTAAAAGGACTATATTCGGTACTTATTATAAGGTTAGCAAGAAGCACATGCAAAAGTATGTCGATGAGTTCGTTTTCAGATTTAATACAAGAAACTATTCTGATTGTGAAAGATTTGACCTATATTTGCAGAACATAGCATGATGTATGGCTAAGAAAAAGAACACATATAAAAAGGGAAGAAAGGAGGGTATGGAAATGATAGCTAAGTCATTGATTATACCTCAGGAAACTTTTGATATACTTCTTGAGGCTATGATTAAAGAGGATAAGCAAAAATCGGATAGCAAAAAAAAGGGAGAAGACTAACTATCATCACTTCTCCCTACATAAAAAATTAGCCTCTGCGGATTACTCGGATAGTGCTCTTAGTTGTAACCCTAACATGAGTTCTAACCTTAGCAGTAATTCTAACCATAATTACTCCTTTCTTTTTAAAGCAAGCAACCATGACCCTGCTTACATGAGTCTTCTTCCAACACCTCATTTCGCAGGATAAAGAATTACGGTACAAATATACAGACAAACTTTATCACATCAAAATATTTTAGTACATTTGCAGCGCATTAGTATATCTGATGCGCTTTTAATTTGACATATCGTAGCTCAATCGCCTCTGAATCACCACCTCGGAAATGAACGAGCTATATAACACACGTTGAGGAGTCCGTATATGACGCAGACTTCTCGCTTAGTGTGTTATGGCTTGTGGTGAGCCAAGAGGCGTAGGCGGTTGTCTGCGTCTTTCTTTTTAGTTAAACGTATGGCACAACCTTGTGTATGGCGAATTTTATCAACTATATGTTTAACTAAAAGATTTTGAAAATGAAAAAGTTATTTGGATTGATGTTGCTATGCGCAACTATGGTTTTATCGCTATCTTCTTGCTCTGATGATGATGAAGTATTTGTAACACAGGAACAAATAATTGGCACATGGGATGTGATTTGGGCTGAACAAGACGGAGAAAGTACGGATGTACCTAAAGGCTACATTTATATGAGGCTTAACGAAGACGGAAGTTATAGGACTACCATGTTTGATGATTATTACATCGGGACTTATAAACTTGAAGGAAACACAGTTGTTGGTACAACAAAAGACCCTATTACGGAATATTACAAATTTACGAGTTTAGATGGAAACAATGCACGCATAGATTATTCAAATAGCGTTGGAGATAGATACAAGTTTAAGGCTGTAAAAAGATAAGATATGTTATTCTGGATATTTTGCTTTATAGGTCTTTTGTCAATGACATTAAAAGGACTGACAAAATAAGTTTGAAAGTTCTTTGATAAGATACAGATTTTTAGTAAATTTGTACCATTAGAAACAATCGCAGTTATATGCTACCCGTTGTGTAGGATAGTATATAACTGCCAAAGTATGATAGGCAGCCGATACATTCGCCATACGGTTGCTGCCAAAGAACAACGAGTTTTTCCGCTCACCCGCCAAGGGACGGATGAAACGCTCCGCAATGGTATTGTCGATACTGTAGCGGCCGTCTTTCAAGTAGGCGAACAGCTGATTCCAGAAGTTCTTCAGGTAATTGACCGCCTTTTCCATCAGATCTCCACGGGGAGGATGACCCTCCGAAGTCAGCACATTCAGAAAACTGCGCATGCGGCCGATGACTTCCTTTGTCCGCAGGGAGTTCCGTTGTCGGGTTATCTCTTCAGCTGTCAGACCGGACTGACGATAACTGTCTTCCTGACCGTACAACCAGCCGATGTATTCCAGCATCTGTTTCGCATTCAGGTCACCGCCCTGCTCGTAGGCATACACGAACTTGGCACGCGCATGGGCCAGGCAGCAGAGGTGTTCCGTGTCGTACAGCCTGTCTTCCAGATACATGTACACATTGTAACCGTCCGACTGCAGCGCCCTGATCTGCCGGTCGCCCAAAATGTTCTTCAGGGCATCACGGCTGCGAGAACCTTCCTCATAACAATAGATGACAATCTTCTCTTCACGGTTGACCAGACACCAGATATATCTTTTGCGATAACGGTCCTGTACCTTCACCTTGCACCAGGTCTCGTCGCAGTTCACGACGGCATCTTTCTCCATGGCCATATTCTTGAGCGTTTCAACCAGTCTCTTGGTAAACCCTGCACCTTTCTCAAGCCAGTTGGTCAGGGTCATGCGGCTCAGGAACATACCATGGTCATTCAGACGGTACATCTCACGGTAATAAGGTACATTCAGCACAAAATGGTTGAAGGCCAGATAGGCCAGGAAATCAGCGGATGCGTGGGTCCTCGGAACTACATCCATGTAATCGGGGCCTCCATCTTTGGAAAGGTAGCCTTCGCAGATTCTACCGTCCGGCAGCTTGTAACAGACAACCTGATACCTGTGCTCCAGAATATAGCTCACTTGCTCGTAGGAATACTTGTGGAATGTCTTGATAATAACAGCTTCTTTCGGCAAACGGCAGAAATCGAAATCATGGCACACGGACTTATCTGCCTTCATACGTTTGTAAGACATTCCCTGGCGGTATGGCCGTTCCTGTTTACTACCGGCAGATGACGGAATGTCCGTTCCCCTCTCCTCCGAAGGAAGGTTGGGAGTGGAACTGCCGTCAAAATCTTCCTTGTCAGCTTCGCGGGAATCGGAACCACGGTTCTTGGACGAAAGTTTCTGGGTCTTGCCGTCGAAGCGGTTCTTGTCTGAAAGCTTCTTCTGTTCCTTCAAGGCGGCATTCTCCTTCCGGAGCTTTTCTATCAAGGCATCACGATCCGACAGCATACGTTTCAGCTCATCATTTTGTCTCAGTAATCGCTGGGAATTTTCATTCAGAGCCAGCAGCTGCTCGGTCATACGGTCAAGCTTTTCCAGAAGCTTTGCTTCACGTTCCTTGTCAGCCTTGCGTAAGGCAAAAAGTTCGTCAAGCAACATTGATTTTTCCATGGAATTCATATCGGAATAACGGTCAGCCCAAGGCTCCGGCTCTTTTTCACGGAGCCTCAGTTGTTCGGCCGAAGCCAATATCTTTTCAAATTCACGATCGTCCATGTCACTCTTTTTTATACCATAAAGATACTCATTTCCAGTGACATAAACAAATTATTTCACATTTATTTATCTGATATTCAACGAGTTGATCACAGGATTCTGTAACAGCACAACCACATCTTTCCATTGGATGCTATATACCGTCTCTTCACCCTGCCTGTATACCTGCATGAACTTGTAACCCGAAGCGAAACGCTTCTCATACAGGCTGAAGGAACGGCAGTCATAAGCAAACAGCCTGACTTTCCGCCGGTCCTTGGACATCACAATGAAAACTTCATCTTCCTCCGGCTCGCGGTTCAATTGCTGGTGGATGACGGAAAGCACACGCTCATATTTGCAGCGCATATCATGGAAGTTTCGCAGGTAATAAAACCTGTTCATGCCTGTAACGTTCAGCATAGCACCTCCAGCTTCTCTACCAGGTTCTTCAAACCCTCGTAACTTAAGTTCCGTTGCTGGATGCGCATTCCACCCGTTATACGGATGTCTATCATGAATCTTACCGGAGCGGATGACAAGGCACCTCCCATCAATGGGACGGAAGCTGAAAGATCCTTTTCCGCTTCTTGTGCCGCCTGTTGTCCTTCTACCTGTACCGGGACAATGCGATGTCGGGTATCCTTGTACCATTTGTGAAACAGATTGTAGGGTACTTTGTTTTTCAAACAGAAGTCCTGGATGGACTCACCTTCCGGCATAGCCTCCGCTTTGTAACGGATGAACAGATGCTCAAAATCACTGCTGCTATACATGTTTACTAAGTTTTTGATTACAGCAGCGAAGATCGACTTTTCTATGCTTGGGGGCAAGACGTCAAAATTGGACGCTTACCATTTACCTTTTAGCAGTTTACGTACATCTAGAAGACAATGGGATTTTATGCTTACTTGCGCGTAACGGGGAATTCCGTAATACGCAATGTCGTACAACCATAAGGCACCAGAATGATATCTTCTTCGGGAAGCGTATTAATCTGGTACTGCGTGCTGTAAGGCAAGGGGCCTGCCGAACCGTTGTACAGGCTCCACTCATTCATACGTTTGCCTTTGGCATGAATCTGCACCGGAGCATTTTCAAGGTTCCATGGATAGCCCTGCAAGGGTTTCTCCACTACTTTGAACGCCTTATCAAGATTTTCGGGTTCCAATGACTCTTCTATCAGGCAGTAGTTCCACGGAGTAATCGGATAAACTTCGTAATACCAGTCGCCGTAACCGTCGCCAAACTTACGGTCATCGTTTACCTTATTCCACTTCTCACCTATCTTGAGAGCATATACCAACGGACCTCTCTCGACCACGGCCGAACCTTCGTACCAACGCGAAACAGAGAGTTCCATCGGGAACTGTACTTCCACACGGTCGCCCGACTTCCATTCACGATATATCTTGCGAATTTCACCGGCGACACCCGTGCCCCACTCCTGTCCGTTAACACGGATTACTGCCTTCTTGCACCAACCCGGTATACGCAGATGGAAGGGGAAGGGCACTTTCTTCACCTTCTTATCCAAGATAGAGAAAGAAAAACTCAGATCTCCGCTGAACGGATAGCTTGTCTCTTCGGAAATACACACATTGACACCTTGCGCCACTTTGGCCGTTACGGTACTGGGAGAATAATAAAGGGCTGCCAGTCCGCGGTCTTCGGTAGCAAACCATAGGTTACGGGTGAACTTAGGCCAACCCTGATGCAAGTTAGAGGTACAGCAGGGATAACCGGCCAATAAACCAAACACCTGATCGGTACCGTTATGGCAGATCACAAAGTTACGATCCTGTCGCGATACCTGTACCTGATTAAGTTGCTGATAATATTGACGGGCATCGAACGCATCGGTAATCTGGGTAGGCAAGGCATTGAACGTCACACGCTCCAACCAGTCAGCCCAGTCTGTACGTCCGGTTATTTCAATCATCTTTTCCAATGAAAACATTATCTCAACTGCCGAGCAGAGTTCCGAACCCTGCGTCGGATTACCAGTATGTAAAAACTCATCACCACCATACAATCCGGTAGGCCATCCGTGAGTACGTTTCAGATCAGTGTAACCTTGCTCAATAGCTTTGATGTGCTTGTCGTCTTTGGTAGCCTGGTAGCGGATTATAGGCTGCTTCATGGCCTGTGCCAGGTTTACACAATGTACACTAAACAGACTGGTCAGCATATCTCTTTGCAAGAACTCACCTGTCCAATCGGTAGTCTGCTGCGTAATCAGGTCGCCCAGTTTCAATAGAAAACTATCGCCGGTAATATTATACAACCAATAGACTATCATCAGGTTGTCACCTCCACGTTCACGTCCCCAAAAGGTCCAGTGATCAAGCGGATTCTTAGGTAATTCTTTCAGCTGATACTTGAAGTAATTGGTCATAAAAGGTATTACCCGTTGGTCGCCCGTAGCATCATAATATTGTTTCATAAACTTCAGCACCACCATTTTGGGCCACCAGTCGCAAGCATTGTTACGTTGTAGGCCCGACTCTGGCTCACGGTCTTCGTAAGGACCGAAATATCCGTCGGGCTGCTGGCTCTGGAGCACCCATTCCACCCATGGTTGCACCTTCTCTTTCAGTCGTTCGTCGTCCATAATATAGGCCAGAGGCAACAGGCCGTCTATCCAATACGGGCCACGTTCCCAAACGTCGCCATCACCGCCCAACCACCCGTTGCGCGGTCCCATCACCTTTTCATAAAGCACATCAAGGTTTCCGGTCATGCCGTCGCACATACGTTGCATCTGGTCTTTCAGCCAGCCTTCGGGGCGAACCGCACCTATCGGCAGTTCCATGTAAGGTTTCGAGAGCAAAGGTGAACGGTTGTTCAGGTACAAATCCTGCGCTTCCTGAGCATGCAGGGAGGGAATTGCCAGTATGGCACACACACCCATTTGTATCAATATCTTTTTCATAAGCATATATGTTTAGAAGGCAACCTTAATACATAAGGTTCCTGCGATTTATCGAACGATACATCAAAGGTGCGGACATCCGGTCTAGTCCCCGGTACTTCATCCTTCGTGCCTTCTATTGTACGGGACCCATCGGGCAAATACTTTTATCGTACGTACAAGATACCTCTCAAAGCATCATTTATCTTTTAGCAGTTTACGTACATCTAGAGGACAATCGGTTGTTATATAATCAACTCCTAAACGAATCATATATTCTTGCTCTTTAGGACTATTCACAGTCCAAACATTAACAGAAAGCCCTAGTGCTTGAGCATCCTTAACCCAATATGGATGATTCTGTATTATTTCCCAATAATAGTCAATACCAGTCAAGCCAATCTCTTTAACTTGTTGAGGCGATAAATCCCCATTTAAATAAGCGACTTTTGCAGTTGGATCTAAATGAATCAACTGTTTACATGCATTCAAACTAAATGAGATATATTCAACCTGCCTTTTTAATCCAAGATCAGCAACCATATCAACAATCTTCTTGGCAGCTTCATTTTCCTGAGCTGAGTTCTTATGTGATTTCAATTCTAAAATTAACTTCAGATCAGGATAGTTCTTACCAACCAACAAATATTCTTTCAAAGTAGGAAGTATTTCACCATTCGATAACTTCAAATTTCTTATATCCGCGTAATTGACATTCTGAATGTAATAATTACCAATTTTCCCATCATGATTGACAACAAGGACGCTATCTAACGTCATCCAAACATCAAACTCACTCCCCCAGCAAGCTGCTTCTGCAGCTTTCCGTAAAGAAGCAAGGGAGTTCTGAGAGATTCCCTCCACATTCCAAAATCCACGATGCGCAATAATGTACGGTTGTGCGTTCAATTCCCCTAAACAGGAGAGGCTGATCAAATACAATAAAATACAAATCTGTTTCATACAATAATTATAAAAATTACTTTAATTCTTGGGGGACAGCTTTAATAACACCACGCCATGAGCAGGAATTTCGAAAGACATTTTTTCGGAAGTTGTACCGATATCTTTGTGTTTCCAAAGATCGCGAACCCAATATTCCTTTTCCCAAAAACGAATGTCTGCAAAAGAGAAATTCTCTTTAGACAATACCGTCTCTACCTTCCAAGGTTGTTCGTCCCGATTAAAATAACACACTGCAGCTTCTCCATTTGCCAACTGCTTTACCCAAATTTCATGTTCATCAATTTTCATATATCGGACCCCTTGTTTGCCCAAACGATCTTGATTAACCGCAATAGCTTCCTTATTTGTCAGAATTTCAAGTGTCTCAGCATCCATATTACGTAGATCATTACCTGCAAGCAAAGGAGCAGCAAGCATACACCACATAGTAAAATGAGAGCGATTTTCCTCCATTGTCAGTACACCATTACCAACCTGCAGCATGTCCGGATCATTCCAATGTCCGGGACCGGCATATGGATACAAATCGGCATTCTTATCTATTATCTCGACAACTCCACAACCGCCCCAGTAGTTCACACCCTTAAAAGCATTAATGATATCACCTGTCGTCCGCCAAAGATGTCCAATACCTTTTGCCCATTTCCAAGGCTGGCTATTTCCCCATTCACAAATAGAAAAAACAATCGGCCGTCCTGTAGCATTCAACGCATCGCGCATGGTCTTGTAGGCCGCCTGAGGACTTTGCCCTTCATCAAAACACCAATCATATTTCAAATAATCGACACCCCATTCGGCATAAGTTCTGGCATCCTGAAACTGATATCCTCTACTTCCTGGCCGACCGGCGCATGTCAGAGAACCGGCACAAGAATAAACACCAAACTTCAAACCTTTTGAATGAATATAATCAGCTAAAGCCTTTATTCCTGATGGAAAGTTTTTTTTATCCACAAGAATTGTACCGTCTTCCGCACGAGCAACCTGCCAACAATCGTCTATATTGAGATAAACATAGCCAGCATCTCTCATTCCTGTAGAAACCATAAGATCGGCTATTTCACGAATCTGTGCCTCGTTAATATTACAACTAAAACAATTCCAACTGTTCCACCCCATAGGTGGAGTTAAAGCTAAACTGTCCATGCTTTCAGCACGCATATGAAGGCTAAAAAAAGCACATGTCAAAAAAATAAGAAAAAACTTGTTCATGCAATATATGTTTTAATGTTAGAAGAATGTGGTAAACTATCAATAATAAGAAACAGCATTAAAATTACTCATCACAAAGTGCGGCATAATCAATCTGCAACTGTTGACCATCAGTTATAAACGTATTTAAAAAGACAATTTTATCCTGTCTGTCCATTGCTACACTGATATTTCCTTTGCCAAGAACTGATACCCGTTTATTACCGATAAGCATATCGAACTTTAAGGTTGACTTATTTTCAAATTTCACAGCAGATGTACGATCACCTTGCTCAGTGATTTCTGCTCCATGCAAACAAGCTTTGACCATACGTAAAAGATTTTTCTCAGAACCAACCAGCATATCGGCAAACTTTACAACGGTACGACCTGCAAAAAGAGCCTCTTTCACACCTTCTTCCGTACGGTTCTCTGCAAAAACAATTGTCATAGGACCTACCTGTTTATCTGTGCGATAAGTTAATTTATACACGCCATGTATATCTGTATTCCCCATATAGGCCAGCTTATAGTCATGACAAAAATTAAAGCTTTTCGGATAATACTCAAAACCATTAACAATTTCCACCCCATGAATCTTCTTTTTCTTAATAAGTTCTTTATGCACAGGATAAATTGTACTTGAATCATTTGGCCACCCCGGATGGTTCCACATAATAAAAGCACCTTGTTTTAACGCATTATCTATGGCAACTAAAGGATCATCCACATCTAAAGCATTGGCATCTTTCACAAAAAGAGCATTTAAATGTCCCAAAGGTTTGGAACGAGTTATTTCAGCCCCAGGAATAACAATAACATTCGCACTCTTCTCTACAGTTTTTGCCAATTTATATGATGCATTATGATCAGCCTTGATATATCCATTCGGACGATATTCAATATGATCAGTAATGGCAATGACATCCAAACCTCGAACAGCAGCTTCCCACACCCGGTTCTCCGGCTTGATTTCTCCATCAGAAAAAATCGTATGAGTATGAAAGTCGCATTTCAACGCCTTATACCCTTCAACATCGGGAATATAAATATATTCACCAGAATAAGCCGGTTGCACATCAGGGCATTTTACAACATCCAAGCCCTGCAACTGAGCAAAGGCCTGGATTGAATAAAAAGCTATAAAACCAACAAACAAAAAAAACTTCTTCATAACTTTTTTAAAATAAATCACGCTGGAATAATTCGTACCAAAGTAACACCATGATACGGTACACTGGTATGAAACTCTTTTGTATATTCGCCCAGATCTTTTTGACGCCACAAATCGCGAACGATGACCTTACCATCAAAGCCCAACTGTTTCAAATCTAACGTAAAATCATAGTTTCTATACTGCATAGCTTCTGCATCGTTCTGATCCCACAATACGAAGTAAGGATCAACATGGAAGAAACCTACAGCATAAGAACCATCATACAACTTTTTACTCCATATTTGACCGTTCTCTACAATTTGTTTTTTGGCGGGGGCTACCATCGGATCCTGATTGACAGCAATAACTTCATTATTCGTCAGAAGATTCAATGTAAAGTCATCCAAATCAGACATGTCACAACCAATCAACAATGGCGCAGACAGCAAACACCATAGTGAAATATGAGAATATTGCTCATCGGGAGTCAGATAAGAATCGTGTACCTTAGCCCCCCAGGCCTTCCCCAAACGACCTACCACCAACATATCCGGATCGTTGTTATTTCCCGGGGCAGTAGCCTCAGCACATACATCCTGGAAAGTTCCAATTGCAGTAACCACATTCCATTCGTCAGTTATATCGCGCGTAGTACGCCACTGGTTTCCACCAGCTTTCGGTGCCCAGTTCCAAACATTGGGCGCCCCGTAGCCTACACAATATACAATGTCACGGTCAACTTTGTCCAACGCTTCCCTCATTACAATATAAGGCTCCTGGATTGTTTTTTCCTCCGAGTCTTTCTGCACTTCCAAATAGCCACAATAATCATACTTCAAGTAATCAACTCCCCAGCCGGCCCATGTCTTGGCATCAATCTCCTCATATTGGTAGCTTCCCACATGCCCGCCACAAGTGGTAGGGCCAGGCGAAGAATAAATACCGAACTTCAATCCCAAGCCATGAATATAATCGGTCAATTCTCTAAAATCCGGAAACTTCTCATTGGGCAATAATTCACCAGCCTTAGTACGTTCAGCAGCTTCCCAACCATCGTCAATATTCACATATTCCCAACCATACGCATGCAACTTATTACTCATCATACGAGCTGCATCTCTAACTTTTCCATCATCGACTGACAATCCCCAGCAGTTCCAACTATTCCATCCCATCGAAGGAGTTAAAGCTATCTTATCACCAATTTTAATTGTAACTTTTTTCTCTGCCACTCCTTTTGCATTTGAAGCTTTTAGAACTACCTCATACTCCCCTGCTTGCGACGCTTTTCCATACATACGCCCAGTGGCCGTATCAATCGTTACGCCTTCCGGCAATCCGATTGCTTCATATTTCATCGGACGATTTCCAGTAGCCATTACTGACCATAAGAAAGGATTACCAGGACGTGCTCCAAACACTAAAGGATTATTAATAACCGGCGTTTCTGGCGCGGATGGAGTCAAAATATATTTTTCCTTTGCCACAGGTTTAGCCCAAACCGGAATAGGTTTAACCTCTCCTCGAGTTTCGATCTTTACATTCAGCCAATCAGCATGATCATACATAATACCATCACCACATTCTTCAACCAGCAACAATAATTTATCAATTCCCTTTAAAGAGACATTAAACTCCTTAACAGGATCTCCCTTCTTCATCACACCACTTTTCCATAACTCCTTTTTATCGCCAATCAACTTAAATTGTAATTTTCCTGCAAACAGATTTTTATCATCAGCGCCAGCAAGCCCTGAAATAGACACTGCTTTACCATCTAACTCATAAAGCAAACGACTAATGGAATGGGCACCCAAACCACGTTCATAAACTACTCCATTTACAGTCAAAGGAGTATGCACAACCGAACGGTTCACTTCCAGTCGACCCCAATCTTGTACGTAACAAGAATCAGAACCAAACTCATCAAGCCAAACGATTTTAGTCGGCCCTTGATTACAACCACATAGATAAATGGCCAAAAACAAATATGTTACTAAACTAATATATTTCATACTAATTAACCAATCATTTAATTTCACAATATAAAACTAAATACGTTTGCATATAAAACAAGCATGAATTTCATAATATTGAATAGTTTTATATGCAATTCATGCTTGAATCGCAAAATATACAATAATTAAATTTGCTTAATCGCCCTTTTTACAAATACGAATATTATCAAATGCAAAATTACGCGCTATAGTAGCATCAATTTCCAGCCTCATATTAAACGAGTGATAATATGAATTATCTGTATAGGTACTCGAACGATTTACGACAAAGGGTAAAGTAATGGTCTCCCAACGATTAAAATTCTGAACCACAAAATCTGTGGGATTCCATTCCATCGGAGCTGCATCCCAGAATAAATAATTACAGAACTTGATTTTTCCATCAATTAATTGATTGGCTGTATAAAACTCACACTTAATAACATAGTTCTCATAATTATCCAACATATCATCGGTAAAAGGAACATCACTAATCTCTGCAATGTACCACCAACTGCTCCACTCTGATTTATCGTCTATATGAAGATAATTACCACTCAAACGATTCTTATCATTCACATCGGTCACAACATTAGCCATGCTAGAAGGTACAGACTCATCAAAATCCATGATCATACATTCCTTATCGCGATATCTCCCCGGGCAAACAGCTTCAACATCATATTTTAAACCTTTGACTTTAACCTTAATATTATCTTCTACGTCTTTAGGTACCTGAGCGGTCAAATAGTTATTTCCAGAAGCTATCACCTTTGATATTTTTCCATTGAAATCAACAATTGCATTTAGTGAATCTATTTCATACAATTCAAAAAAGTCACCATAGATCATAATCGTATCACCAGGATTCGTGTATTCATTAAACATGCGATCCAATTTCAAGACCGGAGAATTTGTTTTAAAAGGAATTTCCTGACATCCCAATCGATTATATATATAGATCTTATTGGTTACATCAATTGCCAACTTTACTGGAATTTTTAAATATAAAATATCATTTTCACTATATGCATCCAATAAATCGACCTTAACATCATTAATCAATATAGAGTCAATGTTCTGCAAATCCAAACCAGTACCGTGTATAGCAATAAAATCTCCTAAACTAGCTTCTGTAATTGAAGTGCTTAAATCTGCTATGCCAGTTACCTTTGCAAGAGTAATAGGATATGATTCCCCCTCCTCTTGTGAACATGAAATCATAAAAAGGAACGATAAGAGAGCAAGCAATACGCTCACTTTTTTTTCTAAGTATATTATACGTTTCATTTTCTATCTTTTTAATATTATAACCATAAATTACCAACCAGGGTTGTTCGTTTCAATATAAGGATTGGAGTTAACCTCATTCAATGGAAGTGGCAACAACAAATGTTTTTGCTCACGCCGTTTTACAACTCCATTTTCATCTGTATTACCAATTGCATTCATTACTTGCAAATAAATACCCCATCGGATTAAATCTGTACGTCGAATACCTTCTGCCGCAAACTCTTTAGCACGTTCTTCTAGGATATATGAACGGAAAGTCTCTTGAGTAAAAGGAGTTTTCTTATTTCTTTCCGATGATAAAGTACTATTATTACGTTTATTCAATTCATCAACAACTTGTAATGCAAGATCAGAAGGGCCATTATTTACTTCATTATCGGCTTCTGCATAAATTAACAGAGTTTCAGCATAACGCATATATGGCCAATTAAAATCTGCACGATTCCCATCCAATGGATAAGTAGACACAGCCGAGAATTTCATCAATTTAGATCCATACATATGTGCTCCACTCGCAACAACATCGGAAGGATCATATCCATTTTCACCTTTCCGAACATATACACTATCACGTTCTGGATAAAAATAGTAAGACATTTTTCCTGTATCCTCATGATACGAATATGGAATGCGATGCATTACCCCCCAAGTGATTCGATCATCATCCCAATCATCAAATAATTGTAGCCAATGGTCACGTTGTACGTAATAACCACTACTCCATTCTCCATTATAAACCGGATTTGCATAGCCTAAGAAATCAACAGGTACATAATTCGAATATAGAGTACCTATTCCATTAATCGTTTGTAAACAAAATTCAAATTCCGGTCCATTTTTGTATGCATTACTCCACAACTCTTCCTGACTATTAGCCAATTCAAATTCCTTATCTTCAATTACTTCCCATGCTTTCTCTTTTGCTAACCGATAATACTCTTGCGAATCAAAATCTTCATAACCCGCAACTAAATCTTTATCATGCGTAATTGCCACAGGCATCAAACGAGAAGTCGTACCATCTGGATTAGTTTTAGATCCTGGACCACCTTTTACAGTAATCTTTCCACTTTTCATTGAAGCAGAACCAATAGTTGCATACACTTTTGCCAATAACGCTTTTGCAGAACCACGACACACATGCCCTTTTTGAAATTCTGGATCTGTGCGCGGCATCAGTAAAGTTTCAGCTTCTTGCAAAGTCTCAATAATGTGTTCATAAACCTCTTTTACAGAAGATCTTGGTTTTTCTGGAGATTCTCCCTCTGATATAGAAGTTTTAAACAAGGGTATCGGCCCGAAATGCTGAACTAGTTGAAATAATGACCATGCCTTTAAAAATCTCAACTCACCCATTGCATTCTTCTTTGCTTTTTCTGGAGCATTAGTAATCTTACCAACCAAATAATAATGATAATTAGCTCTATGAACCGACTGTGAATAATATTGATAAAAATTATCATTTGAACCAGAATTATAAAAATTACCTGCTCCAATATCACCAAAAGCCCAAGTAGGACCCGTCTGATAATCACAATCAAAATTTGCAATCGTTGCATAATTTCCCCATTCAAAAGGGAACAGTAAAGTCAAATATGCTCCAGACACAAGCTGATCATAACTACCCGCTTCTGCAACATCATCACCAGATACAAAAGTATATGTTTCTTCATCCAAATCACAAGCTGTCAATAAAAACAGACTCAATATGGACATACTAAATATTTTTCTAAGATTCATAATTTTAGACTTTTAAAAAGACAATTGAATACCAAAATTGAAAGTACGTGCACTAGGATAAGAAGATACATCCACACCACGTCTTGAAGCATCACTACCAAAACTATTCACATCTGGATCATACCAGCTATAATTACTAATTGTAAACAAATTTGTCACGCTGGCAGTGAGAGATAAAGATTCTACAAACTTAACTGGATGCAACCAACGATAACTCAAACTAATATTTTTACATCTCAAATATGAACCATCTTCCACATAACGGTCAGAAGCCTTCATTGATCGAGTATAAGTTCCATCAGGTCTCGGCCATTTCGCATTATCACGATTTTCAGAAGTCCAGCGATTATCCCAAACAAAATGAGGCATATTATTTCCTCCAACCAAATCAAAAGCCAAAAGATTAGCATTTAAAATATCATTTCCTTGTGTCCCTTGTAAAAAGAAGCTAAATGTCCAGTTCTTATACGACATTGTACTAGTCAAACCATATTGATAATCAGGATTAGTATCACCTATAATGGTCTTATCACGATCATCAATAACCGGATCATCATCTAAGTTTTTATACTTAATCTGTCCTACCATACTTTTTACTTTAGCATCAGACTCATTCGTATAATATGGATCTGCACGTACTTCTGCTTCATTATCATAAAAACCATCCTCTACATAACCATACAAAGTCCCAATCGCATATCCATTTCTTCGCAAAAACATACTTTCCATCCCCCACACAACATCAGAAAATTGATCTGCATTTAAGTTTTCTACTCTATTTCTATTGAATGAGATGTTCGCATCTAGCGACCATAGGAAATTACGAGTCTTTACAGGAATAAAATGTCCACTTATTTCCAAACCTTTATTTATCACGTCACCATAATTATAGGCTATCTCTTTAAAACCCGAACTCATCGGGATCAATTTATACTGCAACAAATCGGTCGTTTTTTTATAATATATATCAAATACCAGATTTACACGGTTATTAAAAAAGGCCATATCCAAACCAAGGTCATACTGATTGGTTGTTTCCCATTTCAAATCAGGAGCAGCAGGTCCTCCCCAACGACGTAGTTAGCCTCAGGGATGTTGTCTGGTTCATCATCAAAGAGAATCTTACCCAT
>ERZ772831.248-NODE-248-length-55858-cov-18.823002_pt1 | contig 55858 bp, 56 predicted proteins | sample MGYA00580858_ERZ772831 | MGnify/ENA primary metagenome ERZ772831 (study PRJEB29015, sample SAMEA2737694) | human gut metagenome | biome: human gut; feature: human-associated habitat; material: faeces | place: China | collected 2012 ... | reverse complement strand
CTATTGTCTCACAAACAGCCAGGAGATTAAATCCACCGATTTATTTTCCGCTTACTATAGATGAAAGAATCTGAAAAAGAACAAAAGATGAATCAGGCTTTAAAAGGATTGATTGATGAATGTATCGCAAGCTATATTCGTGAACATGTTGATGAGATACGGACCCTCTTAGGAGAAGATAAATCGTTTATTTCTGGTGCAGATTACCAGGCTTTGCAAAAAAAACATGAAAAATGTCAACAAAAAGTTAAAAGTCTTCAGAGTCAGCTTCAAGAAAAAAATGACGAATTACAGCAGGCTAAGAAGAAAGTTTCAGCACTTGAAGTATGGGTAAAACCTTATCAGCATCTGGAAGCGGCTTATCATAAATATCTTTCTTTGCCTGAAATGCTGCGTGTTCAGTTACAGGGAATTTTTGGACAAGGAAGCTCGGTCTTGGCTTTTTATAAAGAAGTGGTACAGCCTAAGCGAATCGAGAATTTTTTTGATTACTTAACACAGTGTATCAATAATATGCAAGACGATAAGAATTTATCGATTTTAAAAGAATTGCTCGATTTTTGTATTGATGGAGCTTCGTATGAAAGGATGCACGTTGAAATAGGAACGGCATTTGATTCCCAGCAGATGCAGCTGGCTGCAGGCAGTTCACAATTGGGGACTGTAGAACGCGTCTTGCTGGACGGTTATCGGCAGCCTGGGGACAGGATGCCAATTCGGAAAAGTATCGTATGTATAGGAGATAGATAGGTATGGAAAATATGACGAAATTGCTTACGGAATTGACTATCGATGAAAATGAAATACCTAAGAAGACAGTACGTAAAGAAAAAGCGGTAACGTCAAAAAAATCAAATTTAGAAATTGCCATTTCTCGATTCAACGAGTGGGTTATAGCAGGTTCTAGAAAGATTGTCAGTGCTTTTGATAAGAAAATAAACAGTGAAAATTCATGGATTTCCTTGACCAATGGCACGGTCTATGTACCGGCTATCGTAAGCCTTATTCCGCGAATTGATAGCTTCGATTTTGACAAATTGTTATGGAAAGTACAAAAAGGGAATCAAAAACTTTCTTTTAATGGCATTGATGGAACTTATCCGACAGCTAAAGAAGCTGAAAAAATTTTTTCCTCACCGCAAGAGAATTTCGGAGTCCATGCAGATTATTTTTTTGATAAAAGTAACCGGCGTTTTTATGGAATCATGATGGGACAAGAAGTTTATAATATTTCAACTCATCGGGTTGTTGGATTTGGTTATTATTTGACTGATATTAATGGCAATATACAAATTGTAATGAAGGATTCGAAGAATTCTCATAATTATGCTACTGTTTTGCCAATTCATCGGCTTAATAAAAAAGATAGTCTTAAGTTTTCAGCTGCTGAAAATGTATATTTATTTGCAGAAGAACAATTTCTGCCAGAGAATATTCTTTTAGATAATCAAGAGCGGAAAATTTATAAGAATTTACAAGTTTTAGCAGGATATGGAATTTTAACCTGCGGCATAGATTCTTTATCAATCAATTTACCTAAAGCGATTGCTTGTATTCGACAGGAACACTGTGATAACCTGCGGAAAATCATCGAAGATAATACGGGGATTCCATTAAATAATCTTGAAAAGAAAATGGAAGTTTCAGAAAAAAAGGTTAGCGAAGAAAAGGTTACTGACGTAGAAGTCCTGCGGACAGAACTGCTGGAATGTGATTATCATCGGGCCATGCTGGATAAGTATGATGCCAAATTGCTGACGGATCCTAAACGGGGACATTGGGATTTATGGGATTGGGATAATTCCCATAAAGACGGCGTCTCCGTTAAGCTGCCAGAACGCTGGGTTGCCCGCAATCCGGAAGCGGACATCAATCACGGCATCGTAGCTATTGACTTTGGGACGAAGAGCACAGTTGTCGTCTATGAAAACGAACAATTACAGCATCTGCCTTTGCAAGTCGGGAATGGCAATTATGGCAAAGGGGTAGAAGAAGCAAACTATGAAAACCCGACGGTCATCCAGTTTTTAGACCTTCAATCCTTTATCAAGGCTTACAACGCGAGAGCAGGCCGTCCTTATACGAGCTGGAATGATGTCACCGTTTCTCACACGGCTTTTCAAAATATGAACAATAATTCCAGCGAATTGTACTATTCTTTCTTAACGGATTTGAAACAATGGTGCGGCAGCGGCCAGGGCCTGCTGTTGTGTGACCAGAAGGGATACCTTCAAGAATTGCCGCCTTACGTTGAACTTACTGATGAAGATGCTGATCCGCTGGCTTACTACGCCTATTATTTAGGGCTGTATATCAACAATATGCTTTCGGAAAAACATCTGTTCATGCACTATATCATGTCTTTCCCGGTGACTTATGAAAAAGAGAATCGGGAAAAGATGCGCCACAGCTTTGAAGCGGGATTGAAGAAGTCTCTGCCGACAGCCCTGTTATCTAATCCCGATGCTATGAAGCACTTCCTGGTGGAAGAAGGGGCTTCTGAACCGGCTGCCTATGCCATTACGGCTTTGCAGGAATATGGCTTTGATCCCTGCGGAGATGAGAAGAACTATTATGCTGTCTTTGATTTTGGTGGCGGGACGACGGATTTTGACTTTGGCGTTTATCAGGAAGCCGATAGCGACCGCTATGATTATAAACTGGTCCACTTCGGGGAAAATGGAGACCGTACCTTAGGCGGTGAAAATATCCTGCGCCTCCTGGCTTTCCGGGTCTTCTGCCATAATCAGCAAAAATTGCTGAATCCGCGGATTCCTTTTACCTGGGCAGCGGATAAATTCGAATTCCGCGGCAGTGAAGCCTTTATCAAGGATTCCCGGGAAGCTCATGCTAATATGCATAACTTGATGGAAGCCTTACGACCTGTCTGGGAAAATCCCGATGGCGAAGAGGCTAAGAGTCTCCTTGAAAATGGGGAAGTCGCCTTTAATGTCTTTCAGGAAGACGGGACGATGATTCCTAATTTTTCGTTATCCTTAAAAGGGGAAGATGAAGCAGCTCCGTTAGATTTGGAAAGAATCATTCAAGACCGGATCTTAAAGGGGATTGAAAACTTTTTCGTCGCCATGAAAGAGGCTTTTGCAAACTACAGCGAAGAAGATGGTATCGATCCCTTAGAAAAGATCGATTCGATATCGGTCTTTTTAGGCGGCAATTCGTCGAAATCTAAGCGGGTCACGACTTTATTCCAGGAAGTCATTGCAGAAAAAGAAGAAGGCACCCCGACATTTACCATCTATCCGACCTTGGGGTCTCCTGAAGCTTTAGAAAGACAAGAAGCCATATGGAGAGAAAATCCAGCATTGCGGCCCGATGAATTAATCCGTCCTACGGGCAAGACTGGTGTCGCTTATGGCTTATTAGCTTGCCGGAATAGCGGCAATGTTCAGGTTATTACATTGCAGCCCGATTCACGACGGACGGGTTTCCAGTTCTACGTAGGCCGCAATAAAAAGCGGCGCTTCCATCCGGTCATCGACCGCAACACATCCTTTGATACGTGGCATTATTTCATTGATGCCAGCAACGACTTCGATTTATTATACACGAAAGTCCCGGAAGCGGCTACAGGCAAAGCGCCAGTGACTATTGCCAAGCAAATCCATGTTTCTTTGGAAAAGCCTGAACCGGAGGCTAATGTCTACATCCGGCCCGTCAGCACGGATACGATTGTCTATATCGTGGCCAAGTCCTTAGAAGAAGCACAGAAAGAACGTTTTCTGGCAAAACCCGTTACGATTCAATTGATCTAAAGTTATTTTATAGGAAGGTGAAGTATGATGTCCGAGACGACAATGACTATATTAGGTACCAGTGGCGCCGGGAAAACATGCTATTTGTTAAGTATGTATCACAAAATGTGCATTGGCATGAATGGTTTTACTATTACGACAGACGATGATACTGATGTAGATTTGCGTCATCGTTATAACCAGATGAAAGACCGTTCCTTAGGCAACCGCCGATTCCCAGCAGGCACTGATGGTCGTTCGCAATATGAATTTACCTTAGAATGTGGGTACAAACCCGTTATGTCATTTAGTTGGGATGACTATCCGGGAGGCTATTTGGATGTCAAGGGTACGGGTGATATGGACTCATATAAACAAATAGAGCAGTCTATCTTGAACTCCAGCTGCCTATTCATTTGTATTGATGGAACATTGCTTCAGGGAGACGATATAGACGAAAAAATATCGGCTATTCAGGATGATTGCAGCATTTATATCAACCCATTTTTTAGTAAATATAGAAAAGAACATGGAGCTTTGCCACCGACGGCTTTTGTCATCACAAAATGGGATATTTGTGCGCCCGATAATAGTTCGGATGATTTGATAAAAATTATTTCAGAAGCCTTTTCCCCGTTTTTTGAGGCCGGAAAAACAGGGAAAACGATGGCTGCTATTATTCCCGTATCTATTGATCTGTATAGCAATAGTACAGAACCGGGGAAACGGATGCGCCCTTATGATATAGAATTACCGATTTTTATGGGTATATTTTTTGCATTGCAGAATAAAATCAATAATGATAAGCAAAATAAGACTTCCCTCCAAAATCAGATAAGCAATGAACGAAGTACCTTTAGGAGTTTCCTGTTTGGTGATTCAGATTCAGTAAAACAGATGAATACCGATGTGAGAGCAATACAAAACAAACTTAATATCAATCAACAGAACTTACAGAAAATATTTAGCCAATTGGAAGCAAATGTCCCTTTATTCTTTATTAATGGGAAACAAGGAAAATTTTCAGATATATTTGAAAAGAGGGATGCAAATGATTAAAGCTGCTCCGTTGATTCACAGCCGTACTTTGTATTGTGATTTCAATCCGAGATTTTTGGCCCGACCTCGCAATATGACAGATAGCCAGGCCTTTCAGATTCGTAAGAAGATTCTTGAGGCGACGAAATCTGTAGATAGCTTGCAAGGTTTCCGCTGGGTGGTCTTCAGGGAAGACTCGCTCTGTGTAGCTGGTCTTGTATGTTTTGTTGAACAGCTGGCTTCACAGTGTCAGATTGAAGAAGCGGATAAAAAATTCTTTTTGGATAGTAAGGAAAGACCTACCTATGCTTTTATAGGTGCTGTCATGGCGGATGAAAATGTTGGGATTGATGCTGGGATTCCTGAACTTTCGTATCAACAATTATGGGATGGGTATACAAAAGCAATGCGTGATGTATGGGAACGACAGGTTGTTGATACAGAACTTACGGACGATGAACCTATAGAAACAGAAAACAAATCCCTGCCTGATTATGAAAAACACGTGATTCATAGTAAAGACGTGTATGAAGCGTCAGAGATGATCGATAGGAATCTTTTTTACAAGTATCTTCAACTGGCTTTGAAAGGAAACAATGTCAGTTATTGCAGTAATATTACTAATTTTCTTGATGCCAGGCAAAGTTCTTATACAGCCATCACAACGACTGATAATATCAGACGGCGTTTAGAAGAAATACCGGCTCCTGTAGTCATATCCAGCTCTTCGCAAAAAAAAACATCAATTTCGACGAGGCCAAAAGAATCTTATCAAAAGCCTGCCAATCAGAAGCCGATATGGATGTATGTGGGCGCGGGAGCGATTATTTTGTCAGCCTTCATATTGTGGTTGATAATGAAGAAATGATTTGCTCTATTCCCTTGAATTGGATTAGGCGTAAAGCGTGGGGAATTGAAATTAAGTCGAGGTAGTATTTATGAGTGAGAAATATTTGCCAGACAATACTTTGTTTAATTGTAATATGAGTGTGCTGCCTAGCCCCTTTCGCTGTTCGGGGAATAAAAAGGTAAAAGTTAGCACAGCTGGTGGATTATTGACAAAATCGGCTTCAGGAAGGCCGCTTGCTGGAACATATTGCAAGAGCCCTGCGAAACTAGTTGGTGGGGTTCCCCAGCCGTGTACTTGTCAGTTGACGGGGTGGAAAAGGGTGTCCCGGGTTTGCACCGTCGAAGGCGTACCTGTTTTGACAGATAAATCTTTTAACTTATGTCAATTTCAGGGGAAAATCGAAGTCTTTCGCTGTATTTCTAATAAGGTGGTGACCGGGGCAGCTCATGCATCAACGCCGCAAGGAGGAAAAGCTGTCTCCCACAACAGCGGACACTCAGGCATGGGAATGGGGACATTCAGTCGCTCCGCTGTAGTACCTGGCGGGGCTGCGGCTTCAGGGTCGTTATCCAAAGGCACGGCGTCATTTGATAAAGGGCAAGAGAAAGCTGATAAGCAGGAGAAATCCACTCAAAAGCCTGACGCTGACGACGATATCTTAGCTGGTATGCTTTGTTCTGGAGAGTGTCCTAAGGAACAGCGTGAAAAATGCGGCTATTTCCTGGATCATCGGTCGAGGCCGGATAGTCAGGTCTCGGTAGATAATAAGTCCCAGATTTTGGCAGAAAACTATGCAGCAGCTACGAAAGATGAGTCCCAGCGGGATGACATTGATAGTCTGTATTATGCCCTTCGGAATCGTTATGGGACGCGGTATTGGTCTTATGCGGCCCATCACATCATTTCAGGGAACCAGGTCTTCAAACAACTGACAGAACTGGTCCGCCTGGCCGATTTTCTGCACTATGACATCAACAACGCTAAAAATTGTATTTATCTAGCTTCTAAAGAAGAAGGCTATGGGGCCGTCAGAAAAGATCAACGCAACATCAGCGCCTACGATGTCATGAGTGTATCCAAGCTGCAGTGGCATGTCGGCGGCCATCAATACAGTTTCGCTAAAGATGAACTGCCTGTCTTACGACAGAACATTGAAAAAGCGCGCCATATCCCGAATGCTGAAATCCGTCCTTATGCCGATCTGCTTCAAGAAGAAGTTGCCGATTTTACGGCACAGCTCAGACAGGAACAGCGCTGTTGGTATGGTGAGAACGCAAAGGAACAGGAACCGTTGAGGGAACATTTTTATCAAGGGATGAACGCCATTTCTCAGCGGATACGACAGAAATTGGGGGCCTTTCAAAACCGTCCCAGCGACAGCTATCCTTATTATGTATCCAAAGAAGCCTATCGCTATGCCTTTACCTTGCCGAAGACGGGAAAATTAATGATTGTCCGGCGAAATGCAGATGATACGCTGGAGTTACGGAAATATCGGATTTCCTGGCCTTTAGCAGGGAATAAGGCGAATCCGGACGGGTTAGACCGTTTGTCCATAAAGCCCATTGGTAAAGATGGGACTCGGGCTGAATTTATTTTGCAGCCCTTGGCCTTGACGTCCTCTTCTCGGGATAATCAAAAGGACTGTATCCTCTTCTGTGAGAATATTGCCCATTTCCTTTTTGTTGATACCGATTTTTCACTGCGCCTGCCCTTCGTTCCACCCTTTACCCGCACCGTACAGGCTGAGACTTTCGATGAAGTGGCATTGGATGAGGCCCTGCTGGCTTCCGAACGGAGGCAGACGATGTTGCGGGTTTGGCTGCGGGATGAGCATTTCCCTCAATATGTAGCCCCTATAGCCATGATTCACCAGCGATTAGAAGAATGGAGCAAACGAAATGGATGAACAACCGATTAAGTTCTACCGGATTACTGCCGAGCAGGCTGAAGAATATGCCGTACCTGGTGAAGGTATAAAAATATTGGAAAGGGGGTGTGAGCGTTCTGAATTTCAATTCTTGACACATACACCGCTGAACGTCGCCTTATCTGAAAATAGCGGCCTTGAGTTTCCCGATTTTCTTTGCCAATTCCAGATTTCCTTAATCAGTGATGCTTTTAAAAGGGTATTGGATGGAGCTGGCGTAGATAACTTATTTTATAAAGCCATCCTGCTTACGGATGATACCATAGGAACTCAGGAGCGGTATTGGCTGGCCCTGCCGCCGCGTATCCGCTGCCTTAACCGACGAGCCAGTACTTTTGTAGATGCTGGAGTCGGCTTGCCTAAGGCCGAAAAAATCGTTATCAATCCCAGCAAAGTGGGAAATTATAAAATCTTCTGTATCGAGGAGGTGGTCAACCGCGATATCATCATTACGGCGGACTTAAAAGAAAAAATCGAACAAGCTGAATTAGAAAATATACTTTTTTATCCATTGGAGGGATGAAGTCATGAGTGAAGCTGAAATAAAACAAACTTCAGATGCTATTTTATTGGAATCATTTAATGACAATATAGGTGTTGCGTCATTGAAGACTATGCTGAGTAATGCAGAAAATGTTGAAAGTGTTCAAATGCCCGAATTTGCAGATGATGTAAAAAGAACTTTAGGTGTGAGTAGTTTTAAAGAATTTATGGATAAATTCGCCCCAGATATTTATGAGATAGATACGTTTGAAACGGATGAAAATGGACAAACCTATTATTATGCAACTTACACGACTGATGGTGATAAAAGTACACGGTTACATGGCAGAAAAGTAGCTTTAGAAAAAGATACTTATTTCCGAACTATTGAAGAATTGTATAGTAAAAAAGGTGCTGGTCTGTATTCGAATTCCGAATTTCAAGATGAAATCGGTAATAAACTTTTAGAATATGGGTTATCTATAAAAAAATCTCAGGAAGATATTAAAAATACCCGTAAAAATTTGGCATATCTTACTTCGCAATATGAAAAAGCGAATAAAGAAGGCAAAGATGCAAAGCCATATGCTAAGAAAATTATTGATTATAGGAAAAAAATTATTTCACAAACAAACTCTCTTATGCAGTATCTGCCCTTGGCAATGAGCGAAGCTTCTCAGCAATTAGAATGTCTGGAACAAGGAATGAATTCATCTGCACAAAATGAAGAGACTAAAAAAATCTCTTCGAAAAATACTCCGTTGTTGCAGCCCGGTCACACTATTCAACAGGGGGGAGATATTACAACCGATGAAAAAGGTGCGCTTACTTTCCAATTGGTTAAAAACGATGTAGATGGTGATCAAGACAATCCAAACACAGAAAATGATATTAATAGCAGAATTCGAGGTATGATTGTAGCAGATTATGAGATTAATCATCCTAAAAATCAAAATGAATTTGTCAAATCATTAGTTGTGAATGCATATGCACCTACTGATAGGACTGCATCTATAGCCCAACTTAGTGAGCAAGAAAAAGAAGAACAAATTCAAGCTTTAGAAGTCCGGAAAAAACAATATGAAATCTGCTATCAAAAAACGAAAGAAAATTTTGTTAAAGAGATGACAGAAATCATTGAAAAAATTATGGGTGTCAAAGTATTTTTTGACCATGCGACAGCACAAGGCGGGATTTATGGGACCCTTGAATCAAAATATGGGCTAATAGTTGCCAATTGCAAGCCGACTGATTTGATTAGTTCAGACTTAAAAGATAAGTTTGCTGCATATATCGAAAACATTGGGGTAGGAAAAGGGAATGACAAATGTTGGTTTGGCATTTTACCAGCAGTATCTTACGATAATTCTTCAGTAACTGATGATTTTTCTATAGATGACCTTGAAATGGGGATTGATATGTCTCAGAGTGCTGAAGATGACCAAAAAAAAGCAGATAATATACTGGATATCGCGTCGGCAACGGAAATTTTAAAAATCATGGATGATGGCCATATTTTGACAGTGTTTAATTTTCAAGCAGATAAAAGCAATGTTTTCAATTCTATTACTGCATCTAGCATTAGAGAAAAGAAGAAAATTTTAGAAAATATGAATTTTGCACATGCAGTATATGCTTACCCTGATTTTACTTTAGTCCAATATCATCGTACTGCCATTACAGAAACATCATCTATTCAAGTCCCTGAAATTCACATCGATGCTGCTTATCCTGCAGCCGGTTTATTAGTGGCTAGTCAGCAAGAATCTTGTCTCAAAGCACATGGATTAGGGGATAATATTATTACTGACCGGCCGCACATGAGTTTTGTGCGGATTGACTTAGAAAAACCTTTGTTAAGAGAACATATGACGACTAAGTTTAATAAAGAAAATATTATGAATTGGAATAAATCGGTAACCCAAGAAATCAAGTCTGATATGTTTGGATTTGCTTTTTGTGGCAATGCCATTCATGGAAACATCAAAAATACGTATGTTTTAACGGCCCGTACTTTGCAGAAAATGAAAAATAATCAGTATCAACCAATTTATTGTAGCTTGCTTATTGATTACATCTATGAAGTCTTAGATAGCTTAGGTGGAGAAATGCAGCAGGTAAAAGATATCTTATTGGGGGATGAATATTTAGGTACTTGGAAAGATGTTGCTAAGGAATATGCAGAAGATAATAAAATAAATTTAGTACTGAATCCAGGAGAAGATATTCATTTGGATGAAGAAAATACTATCACAATTAATTTTGAAAATGCAGAAACTATTGCTGTCAATTTTCACATTAAGACTAATGTTGAAAATAAGAGATAAAAGATTACTTTTATAGTACATAAGGAGGAATTTATTATGGCGGAAGACAATCAAAAAGGTGCTGTAAAAATTACATCTGGAACTGGGGAAGTTATATCCTTAAATACTACAAATGTGGTTATTTCTTTTCGGACTATGAATCAAGATGTGCTTAGTAAGGGAACCTCAATGGCCCTTACAGTTACGATTTTCGGAAAAATCACTGATACGAATGTACCTGAAATAATCAAAATTTTTAACTGGAGTAAAAGTTTCAATCGCGAAGGGCTTTATCGAACTTTAGAAATTGTAAGTACCCCAGGGGAAAAAGTCGATCGTAAATATAAAATTCCCGAAATGTTTGTCGTGAATTATAAGGAAAATTTAGGAAAGGAAACAGGCAGTAGTGATCCACAAGGGGTTGAGTTTGAATTAGTTCTTCGTCAGAAAGAAGAATGTTTTGATCAGATTAAAACGTATTAAGTGAGGAGCTGAAGGGCAGATGCAGATTGAAGGGATAGAAGGATTATTGCGGGTTTACACTTGTCAGTTGCATAAAGAAGAAGGGCAGCACAGCTGCTTTTCTTTTGAAGCACTGGTTCCTGATGGCAAAGGAGCTGCTTATTTACAGCAAGTACATAACCCTATTAAAGCCTACTTAACGGAGGAATCAGGAGAAAAAGGGGACTGTGTTTTTTGCGGCCTCATTACTTCAGTAAAACTGAAACAGGATTTCTCTGCCACGAAAATCTGCGTCTGCGCCTCTTCTTATTCGCTCTTATTAGACGAACATGAGAAGACACGCATCTTTCAAGATGAAAATAAACAGATGAAAGATGTTTTGTCAGCCAGTCGCTTGGAGTTATCCAAAGATATGGGACGAGGGAATGTGACCCTTGAAGTGGCTAATCCGATTCTCCACCGTCCATGCAAGGAAATCGTGGTACAAAATAAAGAGACCAACTTCTCTTTTCTGAAACGATGCAGCCGGGCTTTGCATATCCCTTTGTGGGTTCGCGATCGGCGTGAAGCCTTGACCTTGAAGATGGATAACAAGACATCGAATTATACCTTGACGATTCCGGAGAAGCAGGTATACCAATGGTACAGTCAGCGTGACTTTTCTTCATCGATTCATGAAGTGACTTTGAGCCATTATGTGGAACTTGGTTATGTCCTGGCCTTTCCGGATATCGCTGAAGGTAATTATTTGGTTACGGCTTGTACTGTTTCTTATGAACAGGGGCGCGATGTGTGCCGGGCAAAGTTGCAAAAGATCGAGAAAGAAGAATTTGACAGAGGCGAGCCGGTTTTTTCCTGGCAGGTTCCCTTGCGATTACTGGCAACCGTTACTAGTGTCGATGACCCTAAACACATAGGAAGGATACAGGTCCATTTTACCGGCAACCAGCCAGAGTATGCAGATCTTGATGAAAAGAAGCCTTGCTGGCTCCCATATCGCAGTCCTTATACAGGGATAAAAGACGGGATTGTCTTCTTACCCGATAAGGGAGATAGGGTAGAGGTTACCTTGATGCATGGCCAGGGCTATACATCGACAGCTTGGCGTAGTCATCCGCTCGATGAGGAAGCCCGGAATGTGAAAGATAAGTATATTGGCAATAATTTCCAAAGGAGGATTCTTTGGAAGGAAAAATCGCTGGAGTTATTATCCGGGCAGAATAAAGTCATCATGGATGACGAAAAGGTTGAAATCCTGGTAGGGAATACGCATTTGCAGCTCGATAAAGAAGGCCTGCATCTGCAAGTCCAGAATGGTAAGACGACCTTGGATATTACCGGCGATGTCACGTTGCAATCAAAAGGAAATACAGCACTGACGGCAAAAGAAATAAATGTCAAGGGCAGCGGGGATATCAAAATCGACAGCAGCAAAGATGTACACCTTCAGGGAAAACATATCAAGATGGGATAAGGAGACGGCTATATGGAACGAGAAGAATTAGAGCAGGTCATCAAAGGGGCCTTGGAACGGTTAAAGGAAAAGCAAGAAGAAGCAGTCCAGAACATGGAAAATGGTGCAGCGCGACAGTTACGCATGAAGCCCGATGAATGGACGGCCCTTTGGCAGGTTGTGACCGTTCTCGTACCTCAAGGTGATATAGAGCAGTGGAAGAACCGGGGATATGTACCGATGAATGAAACCATATCTTCTATTTTTCATCAAGAATGGAACCGGATTGATGGTACGGAACCTTTGGAAGAAAGAGGGCATCGTGAATATTTCTGGAACGGCACGTATGAATCGTGGCAGGATGAGATTAACGCCAATCATATCTATGAAGGCCGTTTTACGAATCGCGAAGGACAGACGCGCCCTTTCCATTATCAGCTAAGGCCTTCTCATGAATTGATAGGGCCAGAAAAGAAGCTCTATGAAGCGGCCAGACTCTATCGGATAGAAAAACCGGTCCTCTTTTCGCCTTGGTCCAGACGGCTGGTGTCCATCCAGCTGCAGGACGATATCCAGCCCATGACGGCTGCTGAATTTTTTGCCGGACAGTATGATTTCTGCTGGCGTCACAATGGATTAGAAGACAAAGTCCTGGAAGGACAGGAATTGCTGTGGAATGTAGACCTCGAACGAGAAGAAGACGGCAGTGCCAGTAAATGGCCTGACCCGGCTACGGGAGCGACTTGCTATGGTGTCCGCTTTTCTAACGTCGGTGAACGTACTTTCATCATCTTATCGGGATTGACAAGCGCAGCGTCTTCGGCAGTTTTTGAAAAGAGCCATCAGGTCATCAAGCTATACGGCGATTATTTAGATGAGGCCTGGAGACTCGATATTCAAGAATATGAAATTCCTTCGAATTTAGCATATCCGGAAATCTGTTTTCTCAATACGTATGATTTGCCTACATTTGGTGAAATCAAGCGCCTTTGTACCAAGGGGGATATTATCCGGACATTGAATCGCTATGCCGTACCGTGGGCATCGATTGACGATATCTCCTTGACGATGCCAAAACATGCGACGCCTATCGTTCCTTACGTCGGCGACGATGTGTATGGCGGCCAGCCGAATCGCGAAGTCTTGAAGTATCAGCGGGAACGGCTTCGCCATTTGCCGGAATGTTTTATTCGATTTTCTTCAAAGACGGCGCCCTCTTCAAAGGATGGGTACGACTACTTTTTAACGGATTATGTCCGGTATGTATTAGCTGATTTGAACTTCCGGTTCCCTGATTTCCGCTGGAGGGGAGTGATAGCAGATGAGTGAGATTTGGCAGGATTTTGCTGAAGCCAAAGAATATATTGTCGATAAAAATCCCGTTTCGCCCTTCATCGAAGTCTGGCACAAGGCGGGCAAAACGGTCGCAGTCAATCCCTTGGTGCGTTTCCCAAAACTGTTTTTGCCGCTTTGTCAAGAAGACAGCGGCTTATCTGAAGAGGAAGAACGGGCTATTGAAAATGTGCTGTTTCACTATCTTGCCAGAATGGATCGGTTAAGTGGTTTTAGTCTATCATCACTTCGCCTTTTCGATATCCAGCGGGATATACAGCATGGATTGTATGGGCAGCGCGTACAGCAGTGGTATGCTAGCTTAGCGGCTAAGGACCAGTATGCTTTATTACGGGGCCTGGAACAGTCCCGGTATGAAGGGATTTCCCATTACCATATGTATCGTGTTCTGATGCAACATTTCTTTACAGGCACCAAAGTTTATACTTATGAAGCAGAACATCGTGTACTTGTCCATATCCCGGAAGAGCAAAGTGCTGAAAAAGAGATAACGGCAGAACTGTTGCAGGATTTATTGCTGGACTGGCTTTGGGATATACGGCTGTTTTGGAAATGGCCTTTCGGTATCCTCGGTGAGTGTCAGACAATGCATATTGACGGCATGGTCATCTACTAAAATGAGAGTGAGGCATTGCATTATGGGAAAAGAAATAGGCATTGATTTTGGGACGACGAATACGGTCGTTTCCTATTACAATAAGAAAGACCGCCTGCGGCAGCTGAAATATGAAGGAAAATCGATTATCCCTTCTGTCATTTATTTCAAGAGTAAAGAAGATATCCTGATTGGCAGTGCGGCAAAGAAAAAATTACAGTTCTTGAAGAATGGGGCCGGAGTGGATAATTTTAAGCCCCAAATTGGTAATTCTGAACGCGTAGAAATCGTTACCGAAGATGGCGAAACACTTCGCCTTCGCTATCGGGAAATTGCGGCGTACTTTTTAAATCAAGTCATCCACGGCGTCGAGGAAAAATTACTTCGCGAATTCGGACCTGATGAGGGCTGCCTAGACCGGGCTGTCGTCACCGTGCCGGCCATGTTCAATGATAAAGAACGGTCGGCTACGAAACGGGCCGTCAAAGAGGCGGGCATCCAGGAAGTGAAACTCGTGGCCGAACCGACAGCGGCAGCCGTTGCCTACGAAGAAGACCGGAATGAGCATACTCCTAATGCGACGGTACTGGTCTATGATTTCGGCGGAGGAACTTTTGATGTTTCTATTATTCAGGAAAATCACGGGCAATTCAAAGAAATTGCCAGAGGAGGCCGGAAGGACTTGGGTGGAAATGATTTAACAGAAAAGATTTTTAATAAACTTTGGCAGGATTTCAATAAGCAGTATGGATTAGAACTGCCCATTGAAGACGACGAATTCGATGAAGATTATTATCACTTCTCTGTCGATGACTATCGCAAGAATAAGATGGAACTTTGGGAAGGCGCCAATAATTTAAAGGAAGATTTGTCCGAAGTTGATGAAGCTGAAACGACGCTCAATGTTTTTACCGCGCCTGGAGAGTCGGAGTTATATACGGTGAGCCTGAGCCGGGATGAATTGAATCAACTGATTGAACCGGAAATAGACGAAACGGTACAATCCACGTTGCAGACGATGGATGAAGCCCGGGATCGTGGTGTTACCGAGGTGGATCAAGTCGTCTTGGCCGGCGGCAGCTCAAATATCCCCTTGGTATCTGAAAAAGTAGGTGAAGCCCTGCAAAGTCAGGATGTCATGTATGGTGATAACGTTTCTACCCTTATCTCCCGCGGGGCCGCCATCTTTGCGAAACAGTATAAAGATATCGATTCGCTGACCCAGCCTATTAGCAACGTCGATTTAGGCGTCATCGCAACGGATGGCGTACAGTATCAGAAATTTAATACGATTATCCCTGCCGGAACCGATTTGCCTTGCCAGAAGAGCTGCAAATTCCGCTTGCTTCGCGATGGACAGCAGAAGCTGGAAATTAATTACTATGAACGGGACTGCAAAAACTATCCGAGAGCTTCCCGTGTCGGCGATGACGGAATCGAATTAATTGATACGCTGGTCATCGATTCGCTGCCAGCGGGATTAAAAAAGAACGATGTCACGATTGAAGTTACTTTTTGTGCCCAAAAGGATGGGACCTTGGATATGGATGTGGCGTTAACGGATCCGCAAGGCCATGTCATCAGCCAAGGAGCTATGAAGTATCAAAAGAAGAGCGATTTGGAGTGAAATCAATGGAAAACATAGAACAACTCTTATCACGATTAGAAGACAGGTATGGAAATCCTGAAGCCGATTTTATGGCTCGTGCCGGAACGATGCAGGACTTCGGTCAGGCTGAGGACCCGATTCCGGTAGCGAAAGAACCTGAACCCCGTATACAGGCTGACTTAGAAATCCATACAGAAGCCGACTGGAATGAGGCAACGGCAAAGTTGCAAGATGTCCAGTCCTTGTCGGCTTATATCAGCCAATCTTCTTATAAGGACCGTGAAACTTTACTGAAAGTGTTGCAGCAATATACGAACGCCATTGATAAAAAGATGGCACTTCCTGAAGAGGAAGAAGACCAATGTGCAGAAATCTGGCTGGATAAAGCGCAGGATATCTTAAAGAAACGATTTAACCTTTTACGCATTACCGTACATCGAATGAAACAGCCGAAATTTCAGCAAGACTTACAACTAGAGATACAAAAATATTTTGAAGGCATCGGTATGCACGAGCATCCTTTCCAGGAAGGCGATACGATAGTTGGCAAAGAAGAATGGTTTGAGATTTATTCATCCCCTAATGATGATGCGGCACGGAATATGAAAATCAAAGAGATTGAGATGCAGCCGTATTATACGATGTATCGTGACAATGAAGAAGAGGATGAAGAAGAAGCGATAAAAAGATTTATCTTTCCTGGACGTGTCTGGGTCTATGAAAAGAAAAAGGAGGCATAAAAAATGTCATTTTGGAAGTTATTGTTTCATGGAGACGAATACCTGAAACAGGAGATACGGAAACAAGTCGGTAAAAAAATAGCGAAGCTGATGGAACGCATCGGTTTATTAGAACAAGAATTAGAACAGACCAAACGAGAACAGCTGCAATTGCAGCAGCGAGTGCAAGCACAGGCTCAGCAGATTAGAGACCTGGAGCAGTGGCGGGCAGCAGCTAAAGTGGCTGCACCTGTAGTAAAGGACGCAGAACCCAGTAAGCCGGCTCCGGTTATGCCGATGCCGGAAAAAAAGCCTTTTGATATCAAGCGCTTCAGTATTCCGAAACCAGATACGCTCTTGATAAGGACAGCTTCTGATGTAGCACGGGCTATGGAAAAAATAAAAAATACAGATAGCTTATGTGCGTTCTTAAAAAACTATGAAGATAAAGATGCTATGATGATTGCCAAGCTGGTAGCGCAATATCAGGAGCGAGTCGAACGCTTTGAATTGGCATTGCCGCAAAAACGAAAAAAGTGGGACGATGAAATGGTGTCGGAAGAAGTGACGGGCGCCGTATTCGACATCATGAAAAAAAGCCTACTTACGCAATTGCCTGTAGCCATTCTTCGCGGCAGTGCCAAGAATCCGCTATTCTATGGGGGATTATTAGAAGAACTCAATAAATATCTAGCACAATGCGGCGTCTACACTCTGATGCCATCCAGTAAGGCTTACTTCAATGACGATGACTGCCACTTCATGGAAATCCAGCCGCTGCCGACGAAAAATCGCGGAGATGACAAGCGGGTAGAAGCGATTGAACGACTGCCTTATTGTCTCGATTATATTGACGAAGACGAAGACCGTCAGGTCTGCCAGTTAGATGGGCAAATGACTGTCTATCGTTTTGAAGATTGAGAAGGGCAGAAGTGGAGCACTGTATATGGACAAAAAAATGATTTATGCCGGCATTGATTTTGGGGCTTGTAATATTAAAGCTGCCTACTTGCAGGGAAAAAGAGTACGCAAGATTAAATTGAATACGAATCAGAAGGCCGGTGATCAGACGCCAAACGTCATCTATTACGATAAGATTAACGACAAGGTCGTAAAATCCATCGGCCTGCTGGCTCAGAAAAAGTTTGATTATGAAAATAAGGTATCCCATATAAAGACAAAATTAGAACAGCCGGACTGGCGGCAGGAGATACCCCATTTAGGAAAATCCGTCACGGCCGGGGAGGTAGTCCAGGATATTTTTTCCTGTGTCTGGCAGGAAATGACCAAGATCCAAGCAGATGACGACTGCTGGGATATTACGCTGACTGTTCCCGTATGTTTTTCGATGGTCCAGAAAAACTGTCTCTATCAGGCAGCTTTGCAGGCTGGGGTGCCGGTGAAGCGGATTATTACCGAACCCTTCGCCGCATTGTTTTCTCAAACCGATTTAGAAGATGCTGACGATGAAGAATTGGGCTTAATCTTTGATTTTGGCGGTTCTACGTTGGACATCAGTTTGTTGCAGCTGATTCCCGATGATGATGAAGTGGAAATCAGAGAATTAGCGGCTACCGGCCTCCTATATGGGGGCTTGGACATCGACCAGGCTATTTATGAAGACTTATTGAAAAAGAAATATCCTGACGATATGGAGACGCTGTTGAAAGACGATGAGGGAGGAGCAGCAAAGGCCGAAATCCTGCAGAACATTGCCTATGCCAAAGAAAGCCTGTTTGATCCCGATGGTGGCGAAGAGGAAAGCAGTATCTTTATTACTGCCAAAGATGGCTCAAATCATGATATGACAATTACTCAGGAGGAAGTAGAGCAACTCTTAAAAGATTCTGATATTGGCCAGCGCATCCGCGATGCCCTGGATATCGTCATGGACGAAGCCGATATGCCGCTTTCGTGGATCCGCACTTTTGGCGGGACGTCGTACATCCCTTATTTCCGGCAGTTACTGAAAGACTATGCAGGTGACGAAGTATTCGATGACGAGGAAGATTTGGATGAAGATATGTATACGGCTGTCGCGGAAGGAGCAGCCCGCTATGGCGCGATTTGTGCAGGTGATGAAACAGAAATCATCGCCAAGAATCGGATTCCTTACGCTATCGGATTTCTGGAACACAAGCGGTTCCAGCCCTGCATCCATCGGAATGTCCTGCCGGGATTCGTTACGGGCTATCGGTCTTGGAAACGGCCTTATTTAGAGACGCTTTCCTATACGGTCCCCGTATATCAGCAATTCCTGACGGCTGAGTCAGAACATCAGGATCCGGTCTATATTGGCAGTCTGCATTTAGATGCTTCTAAATATCCCGGGGCTGGCTCTATCCTGTACAAAATGAAAATCGACGTGCAGGAGCAGATTCATGTGACGACGTTTATACAAAAAGAAGGACAGACCGAAGCTGAGCGGGATATTATTCCCATTGAACAGCTGACAGTTCCTATAGGAGGCGAATAGTATGGATGAAAAATATGAAAAGTTACACAGCTATGGTAAATCGCTGACACAAGATTTGCAGGCCGTGCAAGACCATTTATATCGGGCTTTATGTCAGTCAGAAGCTGAAAAAGCAGTTGAAGCTAAGCGCTTTGAAGGAGAAATCAGCCGATTGAAGCAGCAGCTTGTTGATTTGCGTACGACTTCAAATCGTGAGATACAGCGATTGAATGATTTGCTTAAACAAGAAAAGCTGGATGCCCAGACGCTGACTCAAAAAGTGGATGAGCAGGTTACAGATTTACAGAATAATGTAATACGGGTAGTTGGTTATCAAAAATTCTTGGCAGGGCAGCAGGTGAAAATAGAACGGAAAGAAAGTGAGTTAAAGGCAAGAAAAGAAGATTTAGATGAAAGAGAAGAAGCGCTAGAAAAGGAAAAAGAAGAACTCGAAGAAGCTAAGGAAAAATTAGCGGAAAAAAGCCATAAAATTGAAAAAGAAGATAAATCTAAAAAGGAACTTCGAGATCAAATTCATCAGTTAGAAGTTGATAATGACAAGTATCAAAAAAAGTTAGAAGAGCTAAATCAGAAGTTTAATGACAAGTGTCGTGAGAACGAAAATTTACAGATTGGAATGAAGAATCTAGAATTAGAATCTCAAAATATTTTGAGAGAACGAGACGGTAAAATAAGCCAACTAGAAAATGAACTCTCTACGTATAAATATCCGAATAGGCTCTAGAAAAATGACAAAATAGAAAGTAGTAAAAGTTATGAAATCCCTGTTGAAGTAGTTGAAAATCCTGTGCAGGATGATTCGGATAAATAATAATGAATAGGTGATGAACATGAGCGAAGAAATTTATGCAGGCATTGACTTAGGTACGACGAATACGCTGGCCTGTTTTTTACGGAAAGGCAAACTGCGTTTGGCCAAGTTCCCGGGAAGCGGGAAATTGATTCCGTCAGTACTCTATGTCGATGAAAGAAAAAAAGTCTATGTAGGCGATATTGCTAAAAAACGGATGAGTCTGGATCCACAGAACGGGATCCGCTCTTCTAAGACCGATATGGGCAATGCCGCAAAAATCTGGAATTGCCACGGCCTGACTTTTACGCCGACAGAAGTAGCAACAGAAATCTTAAAAGCCGTCCGCCAGGCCGTCATCAAAGCTATGAAGTGCGATGACGATGCCGTCGTCCGCGCCGTCATCACGGTACCGGCTTATTTCAATTCTAATCAGCGTGATGAAACGAAGAAAGCCGGTCAGGCAGCGGGTATCGAAGTACTGCAAATCATTACGGAACCGATGGCCGCTGCTGTCGCAGCTGGACAAGACCTGGAACTGGATAAGAAAATCCTGGTCGCTGACCTCGGCGGCGGCACTTTTGACTTGAGTGTATTAGAAGCCGATAATCTGCATCATACCTATCGGGCGCTGGATATCGATGGCGACCGTCACTTGGGTGGCGATGATTTTGACAGGCGTTTGCAGAATCACTTCATCCAGACAATCAAAAAAGACTGCGGCGTAGATTTGTCTTCTGCTGAAGCATCGGGTTTTGAGCTTAACAGTTACTACAGCGTCCTGCATAGTATTCGAGATGCAGCAGAGACGGCTAAGACGGAACTCAGTGAACAGGAAGAAACGGCAGTGATGATTCCTGAACTGTTTCAGTATGGAGCAGAAACGTATAGCTTTGAGGAAACGCTTACACGCAATCAGTTCGACGCCATCTGCCAACCCTTATACGATAAAATCTTTACGCGGGTCCGCCGCTTCATCAGTCAGTCCCAGAAGTTTACGCCGGCTGATATCGCCACGATAGTCTTAGCTGGTGGCAGCTGTTATATCCCTTATATCCAAGCGGAAATGGGGCAGATTTTCCAGCAGCCTATCGACACGCAGATGGACTTGACAACAATCGTCGCGACAGGAGCCTGCTACGTTGCGGAATCCTTGCGCGGCGGGATGGAAACGGAATGTGAACAGACGGTGGTCATCGAAGATATCATTGCCCATTCATTAGGCGTCCAGGCCGATGAAAATGGGAAGGCCGTATTATCTAAAATCTTAGAAAAAGGCGATGTCTATCCTTGTGAAAAGACCCGCCATTACACGACGACGCGGGATTTCCAGACCGTCATCCCTATCGATATCTATGAAGCCGGGTCGGATTGTGAAGATAAAAAAGACATTGATAACCATGATTTTTATGGCAGTATGGAATTGACAGATATTCCGGCTGAACGGGCTGGAAAAGTCGACATCAACGTCACCTTTTCGTATGACCAGAGCGGCTGCCTGATGGTAACGGCCAAGGATGAAGAAAGCGGGATTTCCAAACAGATTACGATCCGTAAAGGTGAAAAACAAAAGACGTCCCGGACAACGGCTGTATCTGCGGATATGGTGGTCTTGCTGGATACTTCCGGGAGCATGAGTCGTATTATTTCTGAAGGACCGATGTATGGAACGACCGGTATGAAGGCGGCTGTAGATGCTTATCTGACTTTAATCAGAGAACTCGTCGATTTGCGGCAGAACCGGGTAGCCCTACTTACTTATGATGATGATACCCGCGTTGAGGTTCCCCTCACTCATTCGTTAAGTAATTTGGCAAATGTTGCTAAAGATATTTATTCTTGTCCGGCTGGCACTCAGATACATCCAGCTTTAGCAGCGGCAAGTGACTTATTTACGACTGATGATTCCCGGAAATTCATACTCGTCATTACAGATGGTTACTTTTTAGACGATTCCACACAAGCACGTAGTTTGGCTACACAGCTGAAAAATCAGGGCATTACGATTATCTGCGTAGGTGCCGGTGACTCCGTGGATCGCGCGATGCTGAAACGATATGCCAGCCCGGACTTTGTTTATACCATAGAGTCCATGAGTGAATTGGCAGATACTTTTAAGACTATTTCAGAAAGGATCCGTTTGAAAGAATAGGAGTGAAAATATATGAGCAGTTATGTTGAGAATGTTATGGCAGAGTGTTCCATGCCATTGGAAATATCTCTGGATGATTTTAAAATTATTGCTTCAGAGACGAATGAAGATGTCTTTGGCCCTTTATTGAACTTGCGGACTAAAAATAAAATCTTTGATTATTTAAATACCCCTGGAGTTACAACACGTGATTTAAAGGAATTAGTCGAAGATCTTTTGGCAAGCTTTAATAAAGAATCTAAAACTATCTCACATTTTACACAAAAAGCACAGTATGTGGTATTGATTGAAAAAGGATTTACCTTGTCAATCCCACAGGCCAAGGTTCCTGTTGAACAAATGTTTACAGCCGCGAAGCAAGATGATGCGGAGGCTCCTGATTCAAAAGAAGAAAAACAAGAAGATAATGTTCCTTTGACGAAGATGGATTTGCAACGGTTGTATGAAACACTGAAAAAAAGCGCTAAGTGCAAAATCATCGATGATGGAGCTATCCAGGTTTCAGACAGCCCAATCGTCGTCGACAGACTCCCCATTGGCGTGCAGGATGATTTTTGTTTGGAAAGCGAAGACTATTCCTTATATTTCGGTGCCGCTGCTTTGATTGGTCTTGATGGAGAGAATGGGGAAGTAGTCGCTTCGGGTCATTTGGAAAAAGATGCTGATGACGAAATCCATTTGGTTTTTGCAGCTGAAGATATTGATTATGACTTTTTCCGCAGCCATACGCAATGCCAGGTCTTGCTGTTTTCCCGGAAAGCCGCGGCTGTATTGAATCAAAAACCCTTGAATCCCGATAAAGTCCCTGAAGCATATTTGGTCACGTGTTATGTCTACTTCCAAGAAATGGAAAAGACAGACCGGACCCTTTGTATCGACTTTGGTACGAGTAATACGACAGCTGGGTCTTATGGTATCCTTTCCGATGACGATAGCATAGAAATCGTCAAATTCATTGATAAGAGCAATGGGGCTATGGCTGAACGCCGGATGGTACCGACCATCGTCTATGTCCAAAAAATAGAAGACAAGAAGATTACGTATCTCTTTGGCTATGAAGCCTTGCAAAAAGTAAGAGAAAAGGATTACTGCACGACGGCCAGTGTCTTTTATGAAATCAAGCGCTGGATTAATGACCTCGACTCAGAAGAAGAAATCTACGATGAACAAGGACGGCGGGGAAAAGTCCAGCATAAGGAAATCATCAAAGCCTATTTGGATTTCGTCATCCATACGGCGGAAGAAAAATTCTTCAAGAAAAAATTTGAACGGATTCACTTTACAGCACCGGTCAAGTTGAAAGATTCCTTTATCAATGCCATGAAGGAATTATTTAACGGCGAATATACCGTCTTACCCAGCAGTTCCAGCCTGGATGAAGGCATTGCTATCGTCTACCAGTTCATTGCCAACAAATTGAATAATATGGAATCCGGTCAGGGTTTGCCTATCATGATCAGCGACTGCGGCGGTGGAACGACGGATCTGGCCCGTTGCGATTATACCATTTCTCAAGATGGAGCAGCTGGCAGCTGTCCCCGCTTGGAAATCAAGACGGGATTTGAAAACGGCGATTCGAATTTTGGCGGCAACAACTTGACATTCCGTATCTTACAGATGCTGAAAATCAAGATGGCTTACCATCAGGCCCATCAAAAGGATATTTCCATGAAGGAACTCATCATGGATGAAAATGCTATCCTCAACCTCATTGATGACGAAAGAAAGGCAGGGTGGGAAAAGATTTACCAAAACGTAGAAAATGCCTATGCAGAAGCAGAAAAGCTGATTCCGACTCGCTTTGCCGAAGAACGGATGAGGACAGATAAATTATATGTCAAGCGTAATTTCTATTATTTGTGGCAGATGGCCGAAGCTTATAAAAAATCTTTTTACCAGACGCAAAAAGACAGGGTATCCTTGGATTTCGATGATGAAAAAGACCTGGAAGTCGGTATTGGGACGCAGGACATGTATTATCTCTATAGGAGAAATGAAAAAGGGAAATTAGAGAAGAAGGAAAAACCTTTAGAAGGGCTGCGGATTACGATTACCGATATTGAACGGCTATTATATGCCGATATTTATTATTTATGGACCCGCGTCCTGCCTGTAGATGACTTGGAAAAGGAAACGTATAATTTCAACTACCGCTTATCTGGGCAGTCCTGCAAAATCGATTTGTTTGCCCAGCTGCTGAAAGAATTTATTCCTGGCCGGTGCCTTCGCAGCAAGGGCGACAAAAAGATTGACGATGAACAGCTTAAACTGGACTGCCTGGAAGGCAGTATCCGTTACAATATGGATAAAGATGAAGGCCGGTTTGAACCGGTCATTCAATCGCTTACGCCTAAACTCCTGTATGATTTGATGTTAGTCCGCAAAGATGCAGCGCATCCGCAGGCCGAAGACATTTCGTTATTACATCGGAATGATGATGGCAGCATCGGACTCCATGTGGCTTTCTTCCCGACGACAGCCAGCCGTTCTCTTTTCCAAGTGCGGAAGAGAGAAGAACCGGATGAAATCGTAAATTCCTTTGACTTTGCCTTTAACCGCAGCGATGCAAAAGATATTACATATGATGATTTATTTTCCCTCATCAAAGGCGACGTTTGCGATGACTATTATGAGGCTATTGAAAGCACCCTTAGAAGGCAGTTAGGGAGGACCGCTACAGATTCAGAAAAGCATGAAGAATATGGCATCTTTGCAGTCCCAGCGAAGGACGGCTATGGGGTTTACCTGTTTCAGGTAAGGAGAATCAATGACCAAGGCATCCAGGAACTCCGTTTACAAAAAGGCCCTTGCTATTACGGTTTTGAATCGGATTCGCTGATGACGTTCTTTGATGGGAAGCGGTGAGAATATGTTTGAAAATAGGGACACTGTTTTTACCAAAGGCCGTATCTTGACGAAGGAAATGCTGGACCTTTTATATGCCTGGCCGCGGCAGACGCTACAGTTATATTGCCGCAGCCTCTCGGAAGGTGTTATCTGTGGTCTGGAATACGAAGCGACGGACGACGATATCCTCATCCATCCCGGCATGTTATGGAAGCAGGGGTCACTCTGGTTTTTACAGCAGAAATTGTCTTTAAAAAGCTTGTGCAAGGGGACTTATCAGGAGGGACAGCGCTATTCCCTGCAGTTGTTGCCTGAAACCACAGCTGTACAGGGCGGTGTGACGACCCGATTGCTGGATGTGACGCTAAAAGCTTCCGGTGACGGGAAGGCCGATTGGGGTTCCTTTTACTATCGCCAGGGGAGGCTGCCGCACATTCCTGCTACTTGGGAAGAAGTTATTGAAAGTTTGAATAATGCTTCTTATTTCAACCTGAGCCACCTTTCTTGGGCAGCGCCTGAGGAAGCTACTTTTCATCCCTTGATTTTTGCTTGTCTGGCCCAGGCGCTTGAGAAAAAGGCCTGCCGCAGTGCTTTGGAAACGGCAATGCTCGTCCAGCTCTATGAACACGGTACCTTGACTATGAAAACGTTACGCCTCTATACCGGAGATTCTTATGGCATTTCGCGTGATGAGTTGTTGAAACATATTAATGAAGCCTTGCAAAAAGTGGATTTGCTTCCGCCTTCACCGAAAGCAACGCCTCAAGAAGTCAAAAAAATAAAACCGATATCGGGGCAGCGTGGAATGATTTAATAAAAAGGGCCAGGTGCTTTGCAAAAAAGCACCTGGTTTTCTCAAAATGACAGTATTTGTCGTCGCCATCTGCTATGATATAGGTATAGGAAGAATTTAGATGTTAGGGTAAGGTGATACTATGGATGTAACGGCTATGGGAAAAGCTTTGTCATTGTCTTATGATAAGGCCCTCAGCGGTATTGCCGGCATGAAGGGGGCCAAGGCGCTGGCGGCGGAATATATGGCGACTGGTGGTGATTTGGAGAAACAGGTGGATATGCTGATCCGCAATCAGGTCATCAAGTGCGGGGCTTCGGGCTTTCTGACGAGTTTAGGCGGCGCTATTACGCTGCCCGTGGCTTTGCCGGCCAATGTCCTCAGTGTGTTGTATATGCAGCTCCAGATGATTGCAGCTATTGCTCATATGGGCGGCTATGATTTGCAGAGCGACCGGGTGCGGACGCTGGTCATCGCCTGTCTTTGCGGCAACCAGCTCAAGGAAGTATTGAAACAGGCTGGTATCAAGGTGGGGACGACGTTGACGGCTAAGGCGATTCAACGGTTGTCGGCAGTGCTCTTCAACCGCATCAATCGGACGGTTACGATGCGTTTGTTGTCGCGTTTCGGGACGAAGAGCGCCATTAATTTAGGGAAGGCCATTCCCCTCGTCGGCGGTCTGATTGGCGGTGGCTTTGATGCGTATTCGACGCAGATTATTGGCAATAAGGCCAAGGAAATGTTTATTCTGGAAGCCCGGCATATGGAAAATGGGGAAGTGGTCGTCGAAGTCATCGATGTATCGCATGATGAGGTGGATTAAGGAGGTCAGATACGATGGAACTCATGAATTTGAATCATCCCGCTTCACATAAGTGTACTTTTTGTAAGCACTGGTACGACCCGATGAACCAGGCTATCCGGCCGAAGGCGCCGATTGTCGGTTTTTGGGAGTACGATCCGCTGGCTGAGAACCAGTGCCTGGTGCGGAACATGAAGACCCGCAGTGTACAGTCGTGTAATCAGTTTGTCTGTAAGATTTGAGAAGGGCGTGAGGACGTAAACGATGGGGACGGCTGTGGCTCATGAGTTTATTAAATGGTTTATTTTGCGGCCTTTATTTTATATTTTGATACAGGTTTTATGGCCGTTTATTTATGGCCTTGGTGTCAATTTTTTAACTGTCTATGAGACGGGGTGGAACAGTGGCGATTGGCTTACGAGAGGCCTGCTGATTTTTATTACCCTTAGCTTTTTGGGACTGCTCGTCGGTATTTTTGCCCCCAAGAAGGAGGCCCAGGAAAATCGGCATCGTGTCCGCTGTGTGATTGTCAATGTGCTGTTATACGTGCTGGTCCTTTATATCATCGCCCGGTGGTATGGGTTGGCCCAGCCCATTACGATGACGATTACGATTTAAAGCGGGGCAACCTCTCAGACCGCCGTTGGCGGCCAGCTCCCCTATGATGGGAGCCTTCTTGAAAGGATGTGTTTATTTGAAAGAAGATAAGGTTTCGCGGGTACTGGCGCTGTATTCGCAGCTCTTGGGCGGGCGGACGATTCAGAAAGCAGCGGCGGCCCAGCAGTATGGCGTGAATGAGCGCAGTATCCAGCGGGATATTGAGGATATTCGGGCTTTCTGCCGCAATGGCATGGCCCTTGGCGATGGGACGCCTTGTGATATTGTCTATGATTATGCCGATAAGGGCTACCGCATGGAAGGCGGACAGGCGCAGAAGTTGTCCAATAGTGAAATCTTGGCGTTGTGCAAGATTTTGCTCGACAGCCGGGCTTTCGTCAAAACGGAAATGGAGGACATGCTGCACAAGGTGATTTCCTGCTGTGTGCCAGCATCGAATCAGGCTATGGTGACCCGGCTGGTCAATAATGAGGCCTTTCACTACGTTGAACCGCGGCACCGGACGAGTTTCCTCGATACCATGTGGCATCTCGGCGAGGCTATCCAGCAGCACCGCTACGTCGACGTGTCTTATGGCCGCCTGAAGGACCGGAAAATCGTTAAGCGTCGGCTGAAGCCGCTGGCCCTGCTCTTTTCGGAGTATTATTTCTATCTCATCGCTTTCATCGACGACAAGGATATCGAAAAAATCTATGAAAGTGCTCGGGACATTACGCCGACCATTTACCGCCTGGACCGGATCAAGACCTTGAATGTCGAAAAAGAGACGTTCCACATTCCTTATAACCGGCGTTTCCAGGAAGGCGAGTTCCGCAAGCGCGTCCAGTTCATGTATGGCGGTCGGCTGCAGCGTGTCACATTCACCTATACGGGCTACGACATCGACGCCATCCTAGACCGCCTGCCGACGGCGAAGATACTGAGTGAAGATAACGGGACGTACCAGCTGGAAGCAGAAGTCTACGGGAAGGGCATTGAAATGTGGCTGCGAAGCCAGGGGAAATACGTCAAAGACATTAAGATTGTGGAGTTATGAGCTCAAGGAGTCATGCATGGGGCAGAAACCCTCATGGGATGGCTCCTCTTTTTGTTTCCCGTGATTCTTGTTATAATGAAATAAAAGAAAGCAGGTGAGGCTATGAAGTGGCAGATGCCGATTGGTGTCGATAATTTTTTTGATATACGGAGCAAGCATTATTATTTCGTCGACAAGACAGATTTTATCCGCCAGCTCATCGACGGGCACAGTGCGGTGACGCTGATTACGCGACCCCGGCGGTTCGGCAAGACCTTGACGCTGAGTATGCTGGAGTATTTCTTCTCTATTGAAAAAGAAGCACAGAGCCGCCACCTCTTCGACGGCTTGGCTATCGACCTGGCCGGGGTGGATTACATGGCCCAGCGCGGCCAGTATCCGGTATTGTTCTTGTCCTTGAAGGATTTGAAGGACCTCACGTGGCCGCAGATGTTGCAATCCCTGAGTTCCTGGATCAGCTACTGGTTCATTGACCATGATTATTTAGCTGATAGTCCGTCTGTCAATCCGGACTTGCGCAGGCGCTTTCTGGCACTGAAACAGCAGGCTTCTGGGCAGAATGAAATGCAGCTGGCCCTGGCACTGTTGGTCAAGATGATGCATCAGCATTTTGGCAAGACAGTCATTTTATTGATTGATGAATACGATGCGCCCATTCAGCAGGCTTGGAAACACGACTTTTATACAGAGTGCATTGCTTTTATGAAACAGTTTTTGGGCAGCGTCCTGAAGGGCAATCGCGACTTAGATTTTGCCGTACTGACAGGGGTCCTGCGGGTCGCCAAAGAAAGTATTTTCAGTGATCTGAATAATCTCGATGTCTGTTCCGTCATGGATGCTGCCTATCGGGAGGTCATTGGATTTACGCCGCAGGAAGTGGCACAGATGGCGGAAGACCTGACCATGGCGGAGGCGCTGCCCGACTTGAAGAAATGGTATGACGGCTATCTCTTTAGTGGGGCAGAGATTTATAATCCCTGGTCGATTATCAATTTTTTCCGTCACGGTGAGGTTGGTGACTATTGGGTCAATACGTCGGGCAATGGTATCATCCGGGAAATGCTGCGCCACGTGACAGCTGATACAGAAGGTGATTTGCTAGCTTTGTTGCAGGGGTGCCAAGTGACTGCCTTGATCCGGGAGGGTGTCATTTATGAAGACATTGGCCACGATACCGATGCGCTGTATACGATGCTGCTGACGACAGGCTATTTGACGGCTGTCAGCCGCAGACGAGGCATTGGCAGCATACGCTGTGAATTAGTGATTCCCAATCGGGAAGTTCAGGATATTTACCGCTTTGAAATCTTGGATAAGATGCGAGGCCGTTATTCTGTGTCCCGACTGGAAACCGAACCGGGAAAGCGGGTACGGCCGCTTTGACCTGGCCATTATTCCCAAGGATGTAGAGAAGGCCGGCGTCATCATGGAATTCAAGGTAGCTGACAGTGAAGCGGACATGGCCGATAAGGCCAAGGAGGCGTTGCAGCAGATTGAAGAGCGGGAATACGTGACGGAATTTCGCCGGCGGGGAATCCAGACGGTATGGAAATACGGGATCGCCTTTTGCGGGAAGAAGGTGGAAGTCGTCCGCGGCCAGTACTGAACGGTATAGGCGCAAGACTATAAAATTTGAATATTCTATGATATAATTAATTGTTATGTGACCTGATGAAATACTTTTGATACTGGAGGTATATGAATGGCTACAGTTCAGGAAAAGATTGACCAGCTCCATGAAAAGCTCGCGAAAATCGAGCTGGGCGGCGGTCAGAAGCGAATCGATTCGCAACATAAAAAAGGCAAGATGACAGCCCGCGAACGGCTGGCTAAATTATTTGATGAAGGCAGCTTCACCGAAATGGGGCAGTTCATCCATCATCGCTGTATGAATTTCAACATGCAGGAAAAGGAAATCCCCGGCGACGGCGTCGTTACCGGCTACGGTACGGTCCGCGGCCGTCTGGTCTTTGCCTATGCCGAAGATTTTACGGTTGAAGGCGGTTCCCTTGGCGAAATGCATGCCCACAAGATTGCCCAGATGCAGGAAATGGCCCTGAAGATGGGGGCTCCCGTCATCGGCATCAATGATTCCGGCGGTGCCCGCATCCAGGAAGGCGTCGATGCCCTGTCCGGGTTTGGCCGCATCTTCATGAATAATACGGCTGCATCCGGCGTCATCCCGCAAATCGCCGTCATCATGGGGCCCTGCGCCGGCGGTGCTGTATACAGCCCGGCCTTGATGGACTTCGTCTTCATGGTCAAGAATACGTCGGACATGTTCCTTACGGGTCCGGCCGTCATCAAGTCAGTCACAGCTGAAGAAGTAACGGCCGAAGAACTGGGCGGCGCCATGACGCACAGCTCTATTTCCGGCGTCGCTCACTTTGCCTGTGAAAATGAAGATGACTGCATCGAAAAAATCAAGGCTCTCCTCGACTTCCTGCCCAGCAACAACATGGAAGAAGCACCGGTCGTCGAATCTGACGACGATCCGAACCGGGAAGATGAAAGCCTCAACTCGATTATTCCCGACAACAGCAGCATGCCTTATGATATGCTCGACGTCATCAAATCCTGCGTCGACGATGGCAATGTATTCCAGGTATTGGAAAACTATGCCCTGAATATCATCACCTGCTTTGCCCGCTTTGACGGACAGACTGTCGGCATCATCGCCAACCAGCCGAAGTTCCTCGCCGGCTGCCTGGATATCAATGCGTCCGACAAAGCGGCCCGTTTCATCCGCTTCTGCGACAGCTTTAATATCCCTGTCGTCACCTTCGTCGATGTACCAGGCTTCCTGCCTGGGACGACCCAGGAATACGGTGGTATCATCCGCCACGGCGCCAAGATGCTGTATGCTTACTGTGAAGCGACGGTTCCCAAGATTACTGTCGTCACCCGCAAGGCCTATGGCGGCGCCTATATCGCCATGTGCTGCCGTCAGCTCGGTGCCGATATGGTCATGGCCTGGCCGTCGGCAGAAATCGCCGTCATGGGCCCTGATGGCGCAGCCAATATCATCTTCAAACACGATCCGGAAAAGGAAAAGAAGAAACAGGAATATATCAATGAATTTTCGACGCCCTATAAAGCAGCCGAACACGGCCAGATCGATTGCGTCATCGAACCGAAGGAAACGCGGCCGCGCATCATCAGCGCCCTGGCTATGCTTTACAGCAAACGGGAAGAACGGCCGTCGAAGAAACACGGCAACATGCCGTTATAAGGAGGCTGCCGTATGATAGAAATTCAATTTGCCGTCATCGTCTTGTTGATTGCCATGACCTTGGTCCTGAGCCGGTACTATAATACCCGCTTCCGTGCCTTGGAAGATAAGATGAAGGATGTCGCCGATTTCCAGCAGAGCGTCAAAGACCTGGCAGAAGCCGTCCAGGACTTGAAGGAAGCTGTAAAATCTGAAAAGACGGTCCAGCCGCAATCGACACAACCGGAAAAACAGGAACTGACCCACCCCGTCGTCCCTGTCGGCCAGCGTCAGCCGGCTGTCGTAGCGGCCCGGCCGATGACCGTCGTATCAGACGGGAACCAGGCCACTCCGGAAGGGGAGCTTTCGGATGAAGTCGTCGCCGTCATCATGGCTGCTGTTGCCGCCTATGGCTATTCACCGGCAGCTATCCGCTCTATCCGTCCGCAGAAGCGCGGTTATAAACGCCATCGGGAAAATTGGGCTATGGCAGCCCGCCTGGGTGGCATGAGTCGTTAACTGAAAACGTATTTAGATCCAGGAGGACAAGATATATGAAAAAATTCAAGATTACTGTCAATGGCAAAGCGTATGAAGTAGAAGTCGAAGAAATGGGCGGCACTCCGGTGGCAGCTCCCGCACCGGCTCCGGCTGCACCGGCACCCGCTCCGGCAGCTCCCGCACCAGCTCCGGCTGCACCGGCATCTACACCGGCTCCCGCTGTAGGCGGCCCGATCCCTGATGGCGCCATTACGGTCAAAGCCCCCATGCCGGGCAAGATTTCGGCTCTTAAAGCCGAAGCTGGCAAAGCCGTCAAACGAGGCGACATCATCCTCGTCTTGGAAGCCATGAAGATGCAGAACGACATCACAGCCACTGCTGACGGCACGCTCCACGAAATCCGCGTCAATCCCGGCGATAACGTAAAGACCGGCGACGTACTGGCCGTCATCGTGAAGTAAGATTATATTTTAAACGATAGTGGATAGAAAAGCCCGGTAACTTATGCTGTACGTTACGCATAAGTTACCGGGCTTTTTATGAACAGGTTATACCTGAATCTCGCAGCGGGACGCCTTATCAGGACGTCCCCTATCACTAAAAACTACAAACTGCAAACTTAAAACTCAAAAGGGCTTGTCGTCGTGCGACAAGCCCTTTTTTGCTATGGTGGACCATCAGGGGATCGAACCCTGGACACCCTGATTAAGAGTCAGGTGCTCTGCCAGCTGAGCTAATGGTCCATGTTTTGTTTTTCTTCGTACTCGCTGTTTCCTGAGCACATGTAGTATAATACACTAAATCGGAGAGAATTGCAAGCTTTTTTTTAAAAAAATTTACAGAAAGTTGAATTTCTCCCGATTCTTGATTTTGGCGATACGGCGAATGTATAATGAAAGCAGTGAGATTTTACCCAAAATACTTAATTTGTAAATAGAATGAAAGTGAGCGATGCGCATGATTACTTATAATGGCAATGGCGGTATGGATACGCTTGCCGTCGGCATCAATCGGCGCTTGTCGACGCTGCGTCAGTTGCCCAAGGATGATGTCATGGTCATCCGGGCTTATGTTGAACAGCATCCGGAGGTGTTACCATATACATCCCTCCATGTCTTCCATTTCCTGTCGGATGGTCAGGCTAAGACATATTTCCTCATCGGCCTGGAAGGGAAGCCCATCCGTTATTCGACGTATGAAGATTTCCGTATGGCCCGGCGCCTCATGGCAGCGGCTATGAAGGAAGGCGTCAGCGAGTTGGCTGTCATGGCTGATACCCTGGATATGGATCTGGGTTCCCTCATCGATGGCCTGCTGTACCGCAATTATGAATTTACCCGCTATAAACGCCAGGCCAAGAGCCGGACCATTGGCAATATCAATATCCTGACCCATAGCCTGCGGCCGAAGGAATTCAATTCTATGTGCTATATGTATACTTCGGTCTATGAAGGCATCTATACCGCCAGGGATCTGGTCAACATGCCGTCGAACGATTTGACGCCGCGCAAGTTCGCCGACATCGCCGGCGGGATGCTCAAGGGCGATAATATCCTCATTGAGAACCTCAATAAGTGGACTTTGGAAAAACGCCATATGGGCGGCATCGTCGCCGTCGGCAAGGGCAGCATGAATCCGCCGCAGCTCTTGTCCATCGCCTATCAGGGGGACCCTAACAGCCGGGAAGTCCTGGGCATCGTCGGCAAGGGCGTCACCTATGACAGCGGCGGCTTGTCCCTTAAAAGTCATGCCAATCTGGAATTTATGAAGGACGATATGGCTGGGGCCGCAGCAGCTGTCGGCGTCATGCGGGCGTTGATGCTGCTCAAGTATCCCGTCAATGTCCTGGCGGTCATCCCGCTGGTCGAAAATATTCCTTCCGGTATGGCCTATCATGTCGATGATATCCTGACCATGTATAATGGCAAGACCGTAGAAGTCAAGAATACCGATGCCGAAGGAAGGCTCATCCTGGCCGACGCCCTGACATATGCCCAGGAAAAAGGGGCGACGCGCCTCATCGACCTGGCGACTTTGACCGGCGCCTGCGTGACGGCTTTGGGGACTGTCCGGACGGGCATGATCGGCAACGACCAGGAGTGGATGAACCATTTCTTCCAGGCCGCTACGGAAGTCCACGAAAAGATATGGCAGCTGCCGGCTGATGAAGAATATGAAAAGCTCCTGGAAAGCGACGTAGCCGATTTGAAGAACGTCGGCGGTCCCGAAGCCGGCGCGATTACGGCAGGCCTCTTCCTCAAGCAGTTCGTCCACGACGGCACGCCGTGGATCCACTTGGATATTGCCGGTCCGGCTTTCAATGAAAAAGCCGACGAAACGGGCCTCATCGGGGCGACCGGCGTCGGCATCAAATCGATTCTTCATTTATTACAGGGAGGCTTCCCATGCTCGTAGACTTACACATGCACACGACCTGCTCCGATGGTGTCTATACACCGGAGCAGCTGACCCGGATGGCTGTCGATGCCAAGCTCAGTGTCATGGCCATTTCTGACCACGATACCGTCGCCGCCTATGATGGCAGCCATTCTTTTGCGCCAGGCGTCCGCGTCATCCCGGCTATTGAAATCAGTTCGGAATGTGACGGCGAAGATGTCCATATCCTGGGGTACGGCATTGATACGGCTGATGAAGGGCTGCAGGCTTACTGCGCCCAGTTCAAGGAACGGCGCTTCAACAGGGCCTTGGAAATCGTCGACCGATGCCGGGCGCTTGGTTATGATATCGACCGCAGCGCCATCGAAGCGACGCTGCGACAGGGCGGCACCGTCGGCCGGCCCCATATTGCCCGCCAGCTCGTGGCCAAAGGCTATTTCCCGGACGTCAAGACGGTCTTTGATAAGCTCCTCTATCGCGGGGGTCCAGCCTACGTGCCGTATCACCGCCGCAGCATCGACGACTGTGTCGCCCTTATCCGCCAGGCCGGGGGCATTGCCATCCTGGCCCATCCGGGACTGCTCAAGCGGACGCTGGACCAGGTCCTGGCCCATGACTTTGACGGCGTCGAAGTCTATCACCCCAAGAACCGCGGCCGTTATAAGGAATTTTTGAGACTGGCCGAGGACCGTCATTGGTACGTCAGCGGCGGCTCTGATTTCCACGGCACGACAGGGCGCTTCCCGGAAAAGGTCGGCGTTTTCACCGTCGATGCCCAAGCTGTAAAAGCCTTACTGAATGATGTAAAAGGATAAGCTTTAAGAAAAGCAGGTGAGATTCATGGAAGTTTTCGGTTTTATTGGGGCCAGTGGTACCGGCAAGAGCCATCATGCCCTGGTCGTCGCCTATGACCACGATATCCAGACCATCATCGACGACGGCCTGCTCATCGACCACAACCGTATCGTTGCCGGCCGGTCGGCCAAGGAAGAGACGAACCGCCTGAAGGCCGTGCGCCGGGCCATTTTCAACAAGCCTGAAGATGCAGCAGCCATGCGGGCGGCGTTGGCGAGAGTCCATCCGCCGAAACTGCTCATCCTGGGGACGTCGAAACACATGATCCACCGCATCTGCCAGGCCTTGGATCTGCCGGAAGCGTCGCAGTTCATCCGCATCGAGGATGTATCGTGCCCGTCCGAGATCGCCAAGGCCCGGGCTATCCGCCTGAAAGAAGGCAAGCATATCATCCCCGTGCCGACGATGGAACTGAAGCCCCATTTCCAGGGCTATCTCCTGGACCCGATACGCTCCTTCTTCTACGGCCGTAACGGCAAGCAGATTTCCAACTTTGAACGATCCGTCGTCCGGCCTGTCTTCAGCTATTATGGCAAGCTGACCTTTTCGAACGAAGTACTGGAAGCCTTAGTGCGCCATGCGTTGAAACAAAATGGCGGCGTCACCAAGATCAACCGTCTGCGGGTGGCCATCAATTACAATTCAACGCGCAACGGCCTGGCTATCATCCTGTCCCTGACCATCGCCTATGGCCAGAACATCAAGAAGCTCATGAGCCGCATCCGCAAGGCTATCCAGCAGGAAGTAGAATACACGACGGGCATGGCCGTCGAAATCCTCAAGATTACGGTCCGCGGTATTTCCCAGCCGGAACACTAGGCGTCGCCGTTTTCTTCTGTCAGGACTGTCATGAGCGGCATGATGAGGCCCCGCAGGGCGTCGACATTTTCGGCAGAGAAGCCTTTGTACTGGGGCGAACGGCTCAGGTCGTCGAAGAACTCATGCATACAGGTGATGAGCTGAGGGTTGTTGAGCAAGTAAATCGGTTTGGTCTGCGGCAGGATGTGGTGCGTGTTCTTTTTTAAGAAAGCTGACGTGTAGTTGCCGTAAAAGGCGAGATTAGAAAAATTCGTATAACTGCTTTCTCCCGGTGCCGGGAGGAGAATCCCACAGGTAATGGCCGGGTTCTGCTTCATCTTTTCAACGATGAGGTTGAGCTGGGCCTTTCTTTCGTCTGGCGTCATTTGGTAGTTCATGTCGGTCAGGTAGAAACAGCCCGTTTCCAGGTAGCGGATGATAGAATTTTTGGGCATAATGATTTTCATGCGGCCCTGCTCGATGATGCGGTACCAGATGTACTGGATGCGGCGGACCCATTCTTTAGTGGCGTTAGGGTATTTCCCTTTGTCGACGAGCTGGCACAGGGACGTATAGACTTCGTCGGGGAGGAGAAATTCCAGGCCATTCGTCAGGAAAAAGAGGTACTTATTGGACGTAAAGAAGATGTCCCGGTAGCCAAAGCGTTCCATGCCCAGCGTTTGGCGGGGTTCCATGAGGACCGGCTGGACCATCATATAGGCGCAGCATTTCTTATAGATTTCCCGGACTTGGACCGGGTCGGTGATGGTCAGGCACATGTCGATGTAATCGTCGCCGTCGACGTAATAGAGGTAAGCGAAGGCATCTTTGAGGACGATGATGTTGCGGTACGACTCGTGATTGATTTCATGCATGGTGAAATTATAAGTCAGCAGATGGTCCAGGCACTGGTAGAGGCTGCTGACGGATTGGGGCATGTGGGCGGCGAAGACATCCATTTTCAGGCCTAAGTGGACATCACAGGACCAGTGGTCATTGTGACATTCTTCCAGAATCTGCCAGATGCCATTCTGGTCGAGGACGTGGAACTGGCCGGTCATGACCAGCATCCCCTGAGACGGGAGGCCTTCGATGTATTGGTGGAGGAGCTGGCGCAGGGCCGTGTGGCAGTCCGCACGGCCGGCATAGAAATGGATAGCTTGGTCGCGGTTTTCATTTTTTCCCGTCTTAATCTGGGCCTGTCGATAGGCCTGGCTGAGCAGCCCGTAGAGATGGAACGCCAGATCCTGGCCGTCGTCGGCAAAGGAGAAGATACGGTTCAAGTCGTCTTCCTGGTGCTGTTTCTGGGCGGTATCGGCAAAGAAGCGGGCCATGTCTTCGTGGATGCGATCGGCGTGGCGCGAAGCCGGCAGGCGGGCGCCGTTGACCCATTTGCTGATATAGGACATGTCGTAGTCGATAGCCTGGGATAAGGTCGTATATTTCGTCTCCGTGTATTGCAGCAGCTGCTTGAGGACTTCTGCATAAGGATTCATAACTAAGACCCCTTTGATGGTAAAATTGAATGTGTGTATATTCTTTATATTCATTATATAGCTGCGGCGGGACACCTTCAAGGAAAGACCTTGTCACGTTTGTCATCTTTCGGGCAACTTTTTCATCTTTTGTCACGGCTTTGTGCGTATTTTTCAAGGGAAAACAGGGCTATACTAAAGTCAGAAGATGAGAAGAAAAAGAGCTCATCGAAGATAAGCAAGGCAATCTATAAGGAGGGAGTCATCATGGCAAAACTGATTACAGCAGAAAATGCAGCATCGCTTATTAAGAATCGTTCGACTATCGCCGTTTGTGGTTTTGCACAGTGTGCATTACCGGAAGAAGTATTGCAGGCCCTGGAAGACCGCTTTACCAAGACCGGATATCCGCAGCAGCTGACACTGGTCCATACAGCCGGCATCGGTGACGGTGTGAGCAAAGGTGCCAGCCATTTCGCCCATGAAGGCATGCTGAAACGGGTCATTGCCGGTCATTATAACCTGGCTCCCAAACTGGGTAAACTGGTCATGGACAACAAGGTCGAAGGCTATAACCTGCCGCAGGGTACGATGGCTCAGTGGTTCCGCAGCATTGCCGGCCGCAAGCCGGGCCTCTTCACCCGCGTCGGCCTCAATACGTTCGTCGACCCCCGCATTGAAGGCGGTAAATTGAACAGCATCACCAAGGAAGACCTGGTAGAAGTGAAGGAATTGGATGGTGAAGAATACTTGTGGTACAAACCGTTCCCCATTGACGTCGCTATCGTCCACGGGACCTGTGCCGACTTGAACGGTAACGTATCAACGGATAACGAAGAAGTCCGCATGGAGCTCCTGCCCATGGCCCTGGCAGCCAAAGCCAGCGGCGGCATGGTCATCGTCCAGGTCGAAACGTTGGCCGAAAACCGGACGATTCCGCCGAAACACGTCGTCCTGCCGGGCATCGACGTCGACTACATCGTCTTGTCCAAGGTCCGTCAGGTCCAGAACCCGGCCTATACCGGTGAAATGCGTATGCCTCTGTCCCAGATTCCGCCGATGGCACTCAACGCCCGTAAGGTCATTGCCCGCCGGGCTGCGATGGAACTCGTACCCAACGCCGTCGTCAACTTGGGCATCGGGATTCCGGAAGGCGTCTCCAGTGTAGCCAATGAAGAAGGTATCGGCGATCAGCTGACACTGACTGTCGAAGCCGGACCGATTGGCGGTGTACCGGCCAGCGGCGCTGACTTTGGCGGATCGGCCAACGCCGATGCAATCGTCGACCATCCGTATCAGTTCGACTTTTACGATGGCGGCGGGCTGGACATGGCTTTCTTGGGCATGGCTGAATGTAACGCCAAAGGCGATGTCAATGTCAGTAAGTTCAAAGACCGCATCGCCGGCTGTGGCGGTTTCATCAACATCACCCAGAACACGCATAAAGTCGTCTTCTGCGGTACCTTCACGGCTAAAGGCCTGCGCGAAGAAATCCGCGACGGCAAACTGGTCATCACCCATGAAGGGGCTGTCCAGAAATTCATCGATAAGGTCGGCCAGATTACTTTCAGTGCTGACTATGCTCACAAACATAATCAGCAGGTCATGTTCATTACCGAACGCTGCGTCTTCGTCCTCACCGACAAAGGCCTGGTCCTCACGGAAATCGCACCGGGCGTGGATCTGCAAAAGGATATCCTCGACCAGATGGAATTCGTGCCGCACATTGCCGAAGACCTGAAGACCATGGACGAACGAATCTTCCGCGATGAACCCATGGGCCTGGCGCAGGACATCTTTGAACAGCAAGCCAGCTAGGGACCATTGGAGAGTCATCACTGTAAACTAAAAAAAGGGCTGTCGCATGTGCGACAACCCTTTTTTATATGAGCTGCGAGATATTATTTAGCTGCAGCTTTTTTTGCTTCGGCTTTGGCCAGGAACGGTGCCGATTCGATGATGAAGCGGTCGTGGGTAGCTTCACCTACGAGGCCGGCTTCGTCGTGAGCTTCGATTTTGAAGGTGAGTTTTTTACGGTCCTGTTCGACCAAGGTAGCTTTGGCGGTGACGGTCAGGCCAATCGGAGTAGCTGCGACGTGTTTGACGTTCATGGCAATGCCGACGGTGTTATAGCCTTCCGGGAGCTGAGGGTCGCAGGCGTTGATGGCTGCGTTTTCCATGAGGGCTACCAGGGCCGGTGTGGCATAGACCGGGGATTTGCCGCTGCCTAATTTAATGGCCGTGTTGTTTTCTGTGCATTTTTCGGAAACTTCTGCTGTCGAGTTCGCTTTGATGTTGAATTCCATAGTGGTATAACCTCCTAAGTAAATGGGAATATGCCTGAATCGTATAGATTGAGGCGATTTACATAACTATATCATATCATACTTTCCTCTTTTTTGACAGAAAAAGCGTCATGGGATACAATGAACATGTTACTGTTTGAGAAAAACGAGGAGTGAAATTATGAGAATCAAAGCTATTTTGCTGATGGCAGCGGCTGTCCTGTCGATTGGGACGGCATCGCTGGCCAAGGATAAAGGGACGATGACTAAGTTCCCCAACTGGGGCATCATCACAGTGCCCGATGATATCTACATGCAGTCCGGACGGCAGCCCATGCTGACGGCAGCGGATGAAGGGAATGACGTCATCGCATTGTTTGAAAAAATCTTCCCGATCCAGCCGGAAACGTATCAGGTCGTCAAGAAAGATGATGCCGATTTCCAGTACGCCTATTTGCTGCACTATACGGCGACGATTTGGGATGTCAAAGCCGCTGTATATGGGGAGAACCGGGAAAATTCCTACCTCCGCGATATCGGCAGCCGGCCGGATATGCGGACACTCATGAACCGGCTGAATCAGAATATGCCGGGGCGCCTGCCGCAGGGCTTCCGCGTCGTAGCACCAGTGACGGCGAAGAAGACCAATGGTCATCTCTTTTATGAATGGACCATTGCCAAATCACTGGTCATCAATGGCAATCCCTTTACGGAAACGATTCACTGCCTGGCCTGGCAGCATGGCGATACGATGGAAGTCGCCGCCATCCTGGGCAACATCGCCAAAGAAGGCGATGACGACATCATCAGCGCCGTCACGGATATGTTGAAAAACGCAGAAAAGATGCCTAAAAAATGACGTTTGCCGTGGATCGTTTGGCGTTTGCCGTGATGAAGCCCATTGCGCGATGCGTTAGCGAGCCTATTTCGCAATCACGGCTCACGAACCACGTCAAACGAACCACGAAAAAGCCCCGACGCATACGCGGTGGGGCTTTTTCTTATAACGTTTTCATCAATTCTTCCAGGTGTTCTGTGAGCTTCATGTTTTCTGAGTAGTCGACGGGGCAGTCGATGATGACGGGTTTATCCTGCTGGAAGGCTTTTTTCAGGGTCGGCAGGAGGTCTTCGGTCTTTTCGATGCGGTAGCCGATGGCGTGGAAGCTTTCGGCCATTTTTACGAAGTCCGGGTTGGTGAAGTCAACGTACTGGTGATGGCCATACTGCATGTCCTGTTTCCATTTGATCAGGCCATAGCTGCAGTCGTTGAAGATGAGGGTGACGAAGTTCGTGCCCAGGCGGTAAGCCGTTTCAAATTCCTGAACGTTCATCAGGAAACCGGCGTCGCCGGTGATAGCCAGGATTTTCTTATCGGGATGGACGAGTTTGGCCGAAATGGCACCGGGGACGGCAATGCCCATGGTGGCGAAACCGTTGGAGATGAGGCAGGTGTTCGGTTCGTAGCAGTTGTAATGGCGGGCAATCCAGACTTTATTGGCGCCGACGTCGGAAATGACGATATCGTCCTTGCCCATGATGCGGCGGCAGTCGATGAGGGCTTTCTGCGGTTTGACCGGGAAGGACATGTCGTGGGCGTAGCTTTCGTGTTCATCGACCATCTTCTGACGGAGATCGAGGAACTGTTTCGGTTCAGCCAGGCGGGCGGCTTTGGCCATGATGCGTTCCAACGAGTTGGGGATGTTGCCGACGACTTCGACTTCGGGCTGGTAGTTCTTGTTGATATCGGCCGGCATGGTGTCGATGTGGATGATGTCGGCATTGGTCAAATGCCATTTGGCCGGGGCATATTCGATGATGTCATAGCCGACGGCGATGACCAGGCTGGCTTTTTCCAGCATCTTGGTCTGATAGTCGTCCATGGGGATGCCGACGGTCCACATGGAATATTTATTGTCAAAGGGGATGGCGCCTTTGGCCATCATGGTATTGATGACGGGGAGCTTCAATTTTTCTGCGAAAGCCGTGAGCTGCTTGGCCGCTTTGCTGCGGATGACGCCGCTGCCAGCCAGGATGACCGGGTTCTTGGCATAGGAAATCATGGCAGCAGCTGCTTCGATTTGCGATTCCAAGGCCGTTTCCGGCAGGATTGTCTTATGCTGTAACGGTTTTTCATCGTCGGCGACGGGCATCTTGCTGATGTTGACCGGCAGGTCGATGAAGGTAGCACCTGGTTTTTCACGTTCGGCATATTTGAAGGCCAGGCGGGTGATTTCTGCCATCGTGTCCGGACGGACGACGGTGTAGGCGCGGCGGGTAATCGGTTCGAACATGGCCCGCAGGTCGAGGTACTGATGGGCGGTGATGTGCATTTTATCGGTACCGACCTGGCCGGAAATGGCGACCAGCGGGGCCCCGTCGCAGTCGGCATCGGCGACGCCAGTAATCAGGTTGGTAGCACCAGGCCCGAGGGTAGCCATGCAGACACCGGCTTTGCCGGTCAGACGGCCGTAGACGTCAGCCATGAAAGCGGCGCCCTGTTCGTGGCGGACGGTGATAAATTCAATCTTCGAATGTTCCAGGGCATCCATGACGGCGAGGTTTTCTTCGCCGGGGATGCCGAAGATATAATGGACGCCTTCTTCTTCCAGACATTCGACAAGAAAGTCGGCGGTGTTGCGCGTCTTCTTTTGTTCCATGGTGTGAACACTCCTTTGACGATAAATGGATGAGTTGAAATTCGTGTTGCAACCTGTATTATAATATGGTATAGCTTGTTTTTCAACATATTTAAGGGAAGCGATGTGCTTGCCTTTTTTAGGATTTCACGTTATACTAAAAACAGAGATAGTCCGATGGCTGCACATCGGCTCTCCTCTAGGTTAAGATGTTGAAGAAGGCCGTGTACCGCATTGGTATACGGTTTTTTTCAGATATCGTACTTACTTATTTACGTACCGAAATAACCAGCACGACTAAGGTAGCAAAAGCTATCATTAGATAAAGTGTTTCAAAGACACTCATGTTTATAAAAATATCAATGACTCTCTTTGACTAAGGTGAAATTATGAACATTCTAATCAGCGCCTGCCTGCTCGGCCAGTATTGCCGTTACGATGGTAAGACGAAGGTTTATCCGCAGGTGCAGGCTTTGCTCGGGCGGGATGATATCCATTTGATCCCGGTCTGTCCGGAACAGTGTGGCGGCCTGGCGACGCCGCGGCCAGCGGCTGAACGTCAGGGCAAACGTGTCGTCACCGCGAATGGCAGTGAGGTGACGGCCCAGTACCAACGCGGTGCCGAAGCGGCCCTGTATTGGGTACGCCTGTTCCACTGTACGAAAGCCATCTTGAAGGAGAAAAGTCCGTCTTGTGGACATGGACAGATTTACGACGGTACTTTTTCCCGGACCCTGACGGCTGGCGACGGCGTGACAGCGGAATTATTACGTGCAGAAGGCCTTGAAATCATCGGCGAAAGCGACCTTCCCTGACTCTTGCTTTTATACCCCTGGTTTGCTACAATATACGAGTACGCAAGTGAGGAGGTTGCAGCGTGAATACGTTTCTACATGAGGTTTACGAATGGATTTATTCCATTATCATCGCGTTGGCCATTGCCATGGTCATCCATATCTTCTTCTTCCAGCCGACCCGCGTTTCTGGTGAATCGATGATGCCGACCCTGCACAATGGGGAATACCTCATCGTATCCAAGTGGAACCACGTCTTGGGGGAAGTCCCGAATTATGGGGATATTGTCATCATCGACAGCCGCGTCCAGTATCCGCGTACGTGGAAAGATGACGTTGCCGAACCGATGAACAATTACATGGCCTTCTTCAATCATGATTTGCAGACCAAGAATATCTGGGTCAAACGGGTCATCGGCCGTCCAGGCGATACCTTGGCTTTCCATGACGGCAAGGTATGGCGCAACGGCGAGCCGTTAGATGAACCGTACATCAATGAACCGATGGAATACAGCCGCAAAGGAGAAATCAAGATTCCCGAAGGCTATGTCTTCTGCATGGGCGACAATCGCAACCACAGCAGTGACAGCCGCTTCATCGGCCCGGTCCCCATCGACCACGTCTTAGGCCACGTCATCTGGTAGGCCTCAAAACAGCATACGACAGTTCGCAATCCATCCTGTCGGTAAACAAAACTAGGAAGCATTACAAAAGGTATCTTGCAATGCAGACGGGATTGTTTCGGCAACCCCGTCTTTTTTTTGCTCTCAGTTGAAAGGAGGAACGCCTATGTATAATTTCTTAGCGAACACGAAACGCATGACCGTCGCTGCTATGGTCATGGCATTGTACATCGTCATCTTGTATGTCACCCAGGGCATTTCGTTTGGCCCGTATCAGATCCGCATCGCCACGTCGCTCTATGCATTGGCCTTTGTATATCCTTTCCTGGTCGTACCCTTGGGGCTTGCGAACTTCATCGCTAACTTTCTCTTTGGCGGCTTGGGCTTCATCGACATGATCGGTGGCTGCTTTGTCGGCATCGTCACGACATGGCTCATCGTCCAGGTCCGTCAGCGTCATTATAATCCCTGGCTGGCCGCCCTGCCCATCTGGTGGGTGCCGACCCTCTGCGTCAGCGCCTGGCTGTCGTATCTGCTCAACCTGCCTTATGCCGTCCTGGTCAGCAGCCTGGCTGTCGGTCAGCTGCCGCCGGCTATCTGCGGGGTCCTGCTCATCCAGGCCCTGAGCCATCGCTATATTTTGAAAAAGGAGTTTTGATCTATGAGTCGAAGTAAAGAAGAACTGCAGGGCGTGACCAAGCTGGGCAATCAGCATACGGTGTATGTCCAGGACTACGATCCGTCTTTATTGGAAACATTTGTCAACAAGCATCCCGACCGGGACTATTTCGTCAAGTTCAATTGTCCCGAGTTCACCAGTCTCTGCCCCATGACGGGCCAGCCGGACTATGCGACGATTTATATTTCTTACGTCCCAGGAGAACGCATGGTAGAGAGCAAGTCGCTGAAGCTCTACCTGTTCAGTTTCCGCAATCACGGCGATTTCCATGAAGACTGCGTCAATATCATCATGGACGACCTCATCCGGGTCATGGACCCGAAATACATCGAAGTGTGGGGGAAATTCCTGCCCCGCGGCGGTATCAGCATCGACCCGTACTGCAATTACGGCCGGCCCGGTACGCCCTGGGCTGACGTGGCCTGGCAGCGCCTGTCCCAGCATGATTTATATCCTGAAAAAGTAGATAATCGCTAAATCTATTACCTTTTACGGCTGTTTCATGATATAATAATCTAAAAACAACAGAAGTAAGGGGTGTTACCTGTGAAATTGAAAAAAATGCTTTTGGCCCTGGGCTTTTCCCTGGTCTTGTCGGCATCGGTCTTCGCAGCGGATAATATGTGGCAATATAACCAGTATACGTCCATCGACATGAACTCGGCCAAGCTCTATTACGATATGGGCCGCCAGATCCTGTCCTTCGATACGGTGGAACAATCCGGCGAAACGACGGACTACTGCACCTATGTGTACAACATCGATGACCAGACGATCCAGCTGAAAAAGATGATTACCAAGACGAAGAAGCATAAGTATAAGAGCAGCTTCTATCCGGAATCCATCAAAGACGGCAATGCCGTCATCAAGGCCAGAGCCCGCATGGCGAATGACGTATTGGCCAAAGTAAAGGAAAAGGATGAGAAAAAATAGTGTGGGAGTTTGTAGTTTTCAGAGAAAGCCTTTAAATTTAAAGCCATCCACTAACAACTTAAAAGGGCTTGTCGTCGTACGACAAGCCCTTTTTATACGATGTTATTTGCCTTTAACGCAGATGCTGAGCCATTTTGGCAGTTTGTGTTCGACGACGACCCATGAGTAGGCGGCGGCACAGGCTGTGACGATGACGTAGATGGCGATGATGTGGACGGCCCGCAGGTAAATATGCAGGTGAGCCGCCAGGCCCGTGCAGACGCTGAGGAAGACCGGATGGACCAGGTAGATGGGGTACGAGTAGTCGCCCAGGAGGGAGAAGACTTTGTGGACCCACTGCGGTACAGGCCGACATTCCCACCAGTAGAGGAGGAAGAGCATGGTCGATAAAGTATAAGCCATGCCGATGGGGCTGAGCTGATGGATGGTGAAGACTGCCGATAAGGGGTCATAGCCCAGGTAGTGCATGACGCCGTAGTACGCGGCCAGCATGCCCAGCGTCGTCGCCGCCTGGAAGACGTTGACCAGGACGCCGTGCTTTTTCAGCCAGTCCGTGACGCTGCCGAAGTGTTCTGCCGTGAAGGCGCCGAACATGAAGATGAACAAGTAGTGCAGGACGATGTAGTTCAAACGGAAGTTGAAAGCGTCCTGGATGAGGGGATTGTCGGAATGGACCGTCCAGATATAACTGGAATAGAAGTTGAAGGCCATGTTGGCGAAGAAGAGAAGAGTAAACGACAGCCACGGTGCTTTATCCATGAAGCGCAGGAGCGGCCGCCACAGGGGCATGAGGAAGTAGAACCACAAGAGGATGACCAGGAAGTAAATATGATACATGGCCAGGCCGTACCACAAGGTACGGAAAAAGGCGTAAGGCTGGAAGACACTGAAGTTGTGGCTGATGACCGATACGTAGACCATGTAGAACAGGGACCAGGCCAGGTAGGGGACGAAGACCGTCCGCAGGCGGCGCCGCAGGTAGTCCTTATAGACGAAAGGCTGGTCCAGGGGCTGACTGTAGAACATGCCGAAAGCCGACAGGAAGAAAAAGGCCGGCACGGAAAAACGGGACAGGATTTCCAGGATGGCCACCAGGCCCAGGTTGGGCGACGGATTGACGATAGCGACGGAGCCGACATGGATGGCGATGACGCCGAGCATACAAAGGCCGCGCATATAGTTGATAGAATGAATGAATCGTTTTGACATCTGACACCTCGAAAGATACAATAAAGATAATTAGGATAATGACCTATCCTATTATAACAAATTTTTTCAGCTTGGACAGGGAGGCTTTATGACAGAAGATATAAAAAAAGTGACCCGCACGGGACTCATCCTGGCAGTGACCTTGATCCTGCAGGGACTCCGCCTGGTCATTCCCATACCGCCGCAGGTCAGCATGTTCGTCGTCGGGTCCCTGGTCAATGCCTGTCTCATCGTGGCGGTCCTCCTCATCGGCCGCCGTGCCGGCCTGGTCGTGGCTGGGTGTACGCCGGTCTTTGCCTGGCTGGAAGGGATGCTGCCCTTCTTTCCCTTTGTCTTTCCCGTAGGGCTGGGCAACTGTTTCTACGTCTGGACGGCCTGGCGCTGGCAGCGGTACGGTCTGCCGGCTTTTTGCGGCGGTGCCTTGGGGAAGGCGGCCATCCTCTATGGCTCGTTCTACCTGCTGTTCGCCTGTATTGCGTTTCCGCCGGCTGTGCGCCATATGCTGTTGTTTGCTATGAGCTGGCCCCAGATCGTGACCGGCATCATCGGGGCGGTCCTGGGAATGGAAGTCAGCCGTCTCCTCGGGCATCGGCCTGAATAGAAAGGAAGGTATGTATGTTCTTGCAAATATTTTATTATCTCCCGGCTATCCTCGGCGTGTTGTTCATTGCCGTCGGGGCCTATCACGGCTGGAAGTTCCGCGGCATGACGCGGCGCTGTAAGGTAGCGGCTGTAGGGACGCTCCTCGGATTTGAAGAAAAGAAGATGAAGAGCGGAACTCTTTATTACCCCGTCGTCCGTTTTCAGACGCAAGACGGCAAGACCTATCAGGCCCGGTATGCCTTTGGCGATGCCGAATGGGATTATACGGCCGGCGATGAACTGGACCTTCGTTATAATCCGGCGGATCCACAGGAAATCTATCTTGATCACGTGCAAAGTGTCTGGCAGCAGTATGCCAGTCCTTTTTTCATCATTATCGGCGGCCTTATCTTTATCGCTGCGTATTACTTCATTTTGTAAATAAAGGAGGACCTGGTTACGTTGGAAGAAAATGAAAAAGCCGTCGCTACGATGCGGCAGTTTTTAGAGGCCCTGGGACTGGATCTCCAGGCTTTGGGCATGGAAAAGACGCCGCACCGCGTCGCTCAGGCTTTTGGGGAATTTTTTTCGGGGCTCAGGGAAAATCCCGATGACGAGTGGCAGGCTCCCATTGCGACCCAGAGCGATGGCTTGGTCGTCGTCCGCAACATCCGCTTCCATTCGATGTGCGAACACCATTTGCTGCCTTTTTTTGGCTCCGTCCATGTGGCATATTATCCGAAAAACGGGACTATCGCCGGCTTCGGCCATTTTGTCCGCGCCGTCGACATCCTGGCCCGGCGGCCGCAGCTCCAGGAACGGATGACCGATGACCTGTGCCAGTCCATTTGCCGCGGCCTCGATCCGGAAGGCGTCCTGATTATCGTCAAAGCGACTCATTTATGCCTGACCATGCGCGACCGCATGGCTATCGATTCCAATATCGTAACGACGGCGTCATCGGGCTGTCTGAAAGAGGGGACAGCCGCCTATGATCAGGCTTGGAAACTGCTCATGGAGGAGGAAAAAGATGGATAAAATCGTCCTGACAGGACTTCATTTTTATGGGTATCATGGCTGTCTGCCCGAAGAAAAGCGCCAGGGCCAGCCTTTTCACATCGATTTGACGCTGGAAACGGACTTGGGACGGGCCGGCCAGACCGATGACCTGACGCAGACTGTCGATTACAGTGCCGTCTATGGCGTCGTCAAGGAAGTCGTCGAAGGGCCGTCCTTCGACTTGATCGAACGGGTGGGACAGGTCATTGCCGACCGCATCCTGGCCGAGTTCCCACCGGTCCAGGCCCTGACCGTGACCGTCCATAAGCCGCAGGCCCCCATCGGCGGACCCTTTGATGATGCGGCCATCGTCCTGGAAAGGCGGCGCCATGGCTAGATTCTATCTCAGTATCGGCGCCAATCTGGGCGACCGGATGGCGACGCTGCGCCAGGCTGTCCGTCTCCTGGCCGATACGCCAGGGGTAATGGTGACGGCCGTTTCCCCGTTCTATGAAACACCGCCCTGGGGAAAGACCGACCAGCCTGCCTTTATCAACGGGGCCGTGGCTGTCGAAACGGAACTGTCCGGACAGGAACTGCTTGACGCCTGTCTGGATATCGAACGGCGGTTAGGACGCGTGCGCCACGAAAAGTGGGGCGCCCGGACTATTGATATCGACCTCGTCTACAGCCCGGACGAAACGTGCCGGACGGAAACCCTGACTTTGCCCCATCCCTATCTGACCCGGCGGGCTTTCGTCCTGGTACCCTTGCGGGACCTGGCACCGGACCTCATCCTTTGCGGCCGGTCCATCGGTGACTGGCTGGACCAGCTGCCGGATACAGACTCTATCAGAAAGAAGGACAACTAACTATGGAAAAAATACTCATTGCAGATGATGAACAGCTCATGCGTCAATTAGTCATCGATTTCTTGAAGCCCGAAGGCTACGAAATCCTGGAAGCGTCGGACGGCAAAGAAGCCTTGGATATTTATGATAAAGAACACCCGGACCTCATCCTCCTGGACGTCATGATGCCGGGGTACGACGGCTGGACCGTATGCCGTGAAATCCGCCGTGAATCGACAGTGCCCATCATGATGCTGACGGCCAAGGGCGAAGAAATCGACCAGCTCTTTGCCTATGACCTCGGTGCCGATGAATACATCACCAAGCCGTTCAGCCCGAAAATCCTGGTCGCCAAGATCAAAGCCCTCCTGCGCCGTTCCCAGAATGAACAGGAAACGCATGAAGCCGACGATGGCGTCGCCATCGACCGCGATGCCCGCCAGGTCGTCATCGACGGCAAGAACGTCGACCTCAGTCCGACGGAATACAAGCTCCTCAATTATCTCATGAGCAATACCGGCAAGGCCCTGAGCCGCCGTCAGATTCTCAATCAGGTCTGGAATTACGATTATTATGGTGATTTGCGGACTGTCGATACGCACATCAACCGCCTGCGCATCAAATTGGGCGATAAAGGCCGCTATATCCGCACGGTCCGCGGCTACGGTTACCGCTATGATGGCAAATGAGCAAAGCGCGCTGGTCGTTAAAGTTTAAGGCTGGACTCTATGTCGGCTTTTTTACGATTTTCTTCATCATCACTCTCATGGCAGCCGTTGGCTTCGGCTTTGACCGTTACTATTATTTCATGAAGAAAGAAGCCATGAGTGAAGCCAGCCAGAAAATCAGCACCATCTACCGGGAAGAAGGCAAGCCAGACGAGAGCCAGCTCGATGATTTGAGCCAGCATTATGCTTTGGATGTGCTCATCGTTGACCATGGCCGGCTCGTCTATTCATCCCGGCCGGGGCGGCGGGTCTTTATTCCGCCGGATAAACCGCCGCTCACCAGCCATGATGTCGTCGTCACGGGGAAAGAAGATGAGGCGGCTCAGGTGAAGAACAATTTCAAGATGCCCCTGCATGTAGAAGAGCTCCTGGATTTGCTCAATGGCAAGGTACCTGATGAGGACATGCTGGGCAAGGTTGAGCTGTATAAGGATATGCCCGATTTTGAGCATTTCAACCTCATCGACCGCATCCAGGATGGCACCTATGTCATCATCAGCCAGTCCGTCGCGCCCATGCGGGAGAATATCTATATCGTCCAGCGGTTCATCATCGTCTGCGGCCTCCTCTGGCTGGTCCTGGCCCTTATCGGTACGCTTTTCCTGACGAAGCGTATGACCCGGCCCCTGCTGGAACTGAAGAATCTGGCCGTGGCCATGGCCCATCTCGATTTTTCCAAGCGCTGGCAGGGGCATTTCAACGATGAAATTGGTGAACTCGGCGACAGCATCAATACCTTGGCCCATCAGCTCGATGTCGCACTGACGGCGCTGCAGCAGTCCAATACGGAACTGCAGAAACAGCTCGATAAGGCCAAGGAAGTGGAACATATGCGCAAATCCTTCTTGTCCGCTGTCTCCCATGAGTTGAAGACGCCTCTGGCTATCATCCAGGGCTACGCCGAAGGGCTGGACACCCTGGACATCGACAAGGCGACACAACAGCGCTACTGTGCCGTCATCCGCAGTGAAACCCAGAAGATGGATAAACTGGTCAAGGACCTGCTCAACTTGTCGCGCCTGGAAACGGGCTCCTTCAAACTGGAGCAGACCGTCTTCGACTTCACGGCCCTGGCCGAAGAAAGCAAGGCTCGTTTTGCCAAAGCCATTGCCGATAAGGGCATCACTGCCGATTGGGAGCTGCCAGCTGAGATGAACGTCTATGGCGACCCGGAACGGATCGATACGATTGTGACCAATTTCTTGAGCAACGCCATTGATTATACGAGGTCCGGCGGACATATCCGCGTCTTTGCCGATGACTTGGGGACGCGGTATCGCATCTCCGTCTACAATGAAGGCAGCCACATTGCTGAAGAATATCAGCAGCGCATCTGGGAGCCTTTCTATAAGATTGACTCGTCGCGGGCCCGCAGCCCGAAACGCGTCTTCGGCGGCCACGGCCTGGGATTGGGAACGGTTGCTGCCTTAGTGAAACTCCACGGCGAACAATACGGCGTCCGCAACGAAACGGATGGCGTCACCTTCTGGTTTACCCTTAAGAAGAGCTAATTCGTCGTTCATCGACAAACGAAAAGGGGCTGTCGCATTAAGCGACAAGCCCCTTTTGTGGTTCGTTTGGCGTGGTTCGTTTGCCGAAAATTCTCACAGCTGCAAGAAAAATGATATTTTTATACAGCAGATTGTTAAAAAATTTAAACCTTCACGGCAAACAAATCACGAACCACGGCAAACCACGTGAAAAAAGGGATTGTGCATGACGGCAAAAGCCTTCGTGCGACAATCCCTTTTTACTGCTAAAACGACCGTTTTCCCAGGGTGGGGTGGCTGCATTTTTTCAAGGTCAGGTGGTCGACGAGGTAGCCGGCCTGGTCGAGATCGACGTCTTCTTTCTGTCCGTCGTGTTCAAAGACGCAGAGCGGCTGGTCTGTACCGACTTCACCGCCAGGGAGATAGATGTATTCACCCGTTTCGGCATCGCCGAAGATGATGCCGGCTAAGAGGTGTTTTTTGGCTATCTGGCTCATCGCAGGGCCTCCTGTCCGTCGAATTTGATTTCTAAGAGCTTGCAGTCCCGGTAATCGGCCGAGACGAGCTGGAGCAGTGTCCCGTTATAACGGCGCGGGAACATGGTCCCGGGCTGCATGCCGTGGAGATGGCCGAAGACGCAGAGCGGGACGTGGTATTTTTCTAAAAGGTCCGTAAAGCCGCTGGGCTTGGTCAGGTCGCAGACCGGCGGGTAGTGGAGCAGGAGAATCGTATGCTGGCACTGTAAAGCTTCCGCTTCCTGCAGGGTCCGTTCGACGCGCAGGAGTTCCCGCCGGTACGGCTTGGCGTCCCGGTCTTCCTGGTAATGGATATCGCCGGGGCAGACCCAGCCATGAGTGCCGCAGATGGCGATTTCCTTGTCGCCCAGGACAGCTGTCGAGCCGTAGAGGTACTGTATCTTATTTTCGGCGTCCATGCGGTTCAGCTTACCGGCACTTTCCCACCAGTAGTCATGGTTGCCGCGGATCATGATTTTCCTGCCCGGCAGGGCCCGGATCTGATCCAGGTCTTCCTGGGCATCCTTCAGGTGCATGGCCCAAGACGTATCGCCGGCGATGAGGACGACGTCATCGTCACTGACACGGCTCTTCCAGTCGGCGGCGATGCGCTGCCAATGGTTCTTCCATCGGCTGCCGAAGACTTCCATCGGCTTTTTAGGGGGATTGCCTGATAAATGTAGATCACCGATTGCAAATAAACGCATAGAGTTGTAATAACCGTCCTTTCTTATAGTTCATGCAAGCGCTGCTGCAAAGCATGAATGAAGCGCGCTGAATGGCCTCCGTTCGCGATTTGGGGAATCATATAGCCTACGTAGAGGGGGTTGGTCAGGAAGCGCGGGATAATTTTGACATACAAGGCATCGTCAGCCGGGAAGTCATAGAAGAAGATATTATAACTGTCGTTGAAGCTGACAAAGGAGTGCATGAAATAATCTGCCGTCCGCTGCATATAGCGGACGAATTTCCCCAGCTTTTCCCGGTCCTTGAGGATGAGGTTCACTTCGTAGAAACCGATGATGGGGCGCTGGGACAAGTTGACCGTCAGGCCGTCTTCCTCGACGATGGCAGGTCCGACGAAATGGAAGGGCTTGATATCCAGGTGATAGTCGTAGTCCTTGAAGCCGACGATCTGCGAATGGGGATGATGGATCGTGCCGCCGGACATGTAGCCGTGGTTGCGGTAGAAGACGACGGACCGGAATTTCCCCATGTCTTTGACTTGCTGCCATTTTTCCAGGCCGAACTGGATGAGCTTCAGGGCGTATTCCGGCGTATACGATGAAAATTCGCCATCGCAGTCATCGCTTTCGATGATCAGCGTCTGCCACGAATCCTTGAGGACGGGATAGGCGTTTTCCAGCCAGATCATAGGGCCCCGCTTTTCCATGACATTCTTCAGATGGGCTACGTCGCAAAACGGACAATACTTTTCATCGCGATGGACCGTGTCGGGCTTGGTTTTGCCCAGGTCCAGATTATATTCCAAGATGTGAGATAAGGGATTTTCATTCATGATGACCGCTCCTTTTGATACCTACTATACATTGTAGCATAGAGATAGCCATTTTCAAACCATGTGGTATAATACATATATGCTATTTTAAGGAGGAAATTATCATGAGTCTTCATATTGCTGCTCGTGACGGTGAAATCGCCGACCGCATCTTGCTTCCTGGCGATCCGCTGCGGGCTAAATATATTGCTGAAACTTTTTTGGACGACGCCGTCTGCTATACGGATATCCGCAACATCCTCGGCTATACGGGGACTTATAAGGGTGTCCGCCTGTCGGTCCAGGGGACGGGCATGGGAATCCCGTCGATTTCCATTTATGCGACGGAACTCATGCGCGATTACGGCGTGAAGAAACTCATCCGCGTCGGTACTTGCGGGGCCATGCGGAAAGATATCAGGCTCCGCGACGTCATCATCGCCCAGGGGGCGACGACGGATTCGTCGATCATCCGCAACATTTTCGGCGGTTCCATCAACTATGCGCCGCTGGCTGATTTCAACCTCCTGCGCCAGGCTTATGAACAGTCGGTCAAGCAGGGTATCCCGGCCCGGGTCGGCAACATCATCTCGGTGGACCGCTTCTACGATGACGAAATCGACAACGATAAACTGACCCAGTACGGCATCATGGCCGTCGAAATGGAAACGGCCGGTCTGTACACGCTGGCTGCCAAATACGGCGCCCAGGCCCTGGGATTATTTACGGTCAGCGACCACTTGCTGACGGGAGAAGCCTGCACGCCGGAAGAACGGCAGACGTCTTTCGATGATATGATTCACATTGCCCTGGAAACGGCTATCCAGGAATAGAGGTGCTTATGAAAGCTAAGGAATTGCGGGTCATTGACAGTCATTTCCATTTCTGTGACTATATCGGCTTCAATCAGATTGCTATTGCTGCCGGTTATACCAATACGGAAGAATGTCTGCACAAGGCCTTTCAAGATAACAATATCGTCCACGGCGTCGTCATGGGCAACAAGACCCTGGACCCGGCCGGCCATCACTATCCCGATTACATGAGTTACTGCATCGGCCTGGACAGCAACGTTTTTTATGACAATATGGACCTCATGGTGGAACAGGTCGAAGAGAACCTCAAGCGCAAGCAGTGCTGCGGCATCAAGCTCTATCCGGGCTATAACCACGTCTACGTCTATGATGAACTCTACGACCCGATCTACGAATTGGCCCGGAAGTACAATAAGCCCGTCGCCATCCACACGGGCCTGACGGCGACGGCCAATGCCCTCTTGAAGTACAGCCATCCCATGACCCTTGATGAAGCGGCCGTCAAATATCCCGACGTCCAGTTCGTCATGTGCCACATCGGCAATCCTTTCCTGCAGGATGCCATTGCCGTCCTGGAAAAGAACCACAACGTCGCCGTCGATTTGTCAGGCCTTTTGGAAGGCAAGATTCCCGACATGGTCACCTTTCTGCGGGACAAACAGGGGTATATCTCCATGCTCCGGGACTGGCTGAACTATCTAGGTTCTTACGACCGGGTCATGTTCGGGACCGACTGGCCCCTGGCCAATTTCGCCGATTATATTACCTTTGTCAAAGATTTCATTCCCGAAACGTATTGGGATGACGTCTTCTTCAACAATGCCAACCGCATCTACCAGCTTGGCTTATAGCTGGCCCGAGCGATAAGGGAGGAACGCCTTTTGTATACTGTAACCAAGCGGATGGAAGTGTCCGCTGCCCACCACCTGGTCCTCGACTATGAAAGCAAGTGCGAGCATCTCCATGGACATAACTGGATCATCTATGTGACCTGCCAGGCCGAAGCACTGGACCGCAACGGCATGGTCGTCGATTTTAAGAAAATCAAGGAACTGGTCCACGCCAAGATGGACCATCAGAACCTGAACGATGTCTTCGACTTCAATCCGACGGCAGAAAATATCGCCAAATGGATTTGCGACACCGTGCCCCATTGTGTCAAAGTAACGGTCCAGGAAAGTGAAGGGAACGTGGCCACTTATGAATTATAGCCTCTGTGTCAACGAGATTTTCGACAGCATCGACGGGGAAGGGAAGAAAGCCGGCCAGCTGGCGACGTTCATCCGCCTCTGCGGCTGCAACCTGCGCTGTTCGTACTGCGATACGGCCTATGCCTTCAATGAAGGCCAGCATATGGACATTGCCGACATCATCGCCCAGGTCTCCTATCCCAACGTCACCTTGACGGGCGGCGAACCGCTGTGCCAGGATATCCACGCCCTTCTGGCGGGACTGAAAGGGCACAGCGTCAACATCGAAACCAATGGCAGTATGGATATCGAACCGTATTTCAAATACGATCACGTCTGGTTCACTGTCGATTACAAGAGCCTGTCTTCGGACATGGCCAACCGCATGCTGCCGGAGAACTTCGAGAAGCTCCGGCCCCAGGACGTCCTCAAGTTCGTCGTCGGCGATGAAGCCGACCTGCGCCAGGCTTTGGGCGTCTATCGCTTGTACCGCCCGAAGTGTGCCGTCTATGTCGGTGCCGTCTTCGGCAAGATCGAGCCGCGGCGCATCGTCGAGTTCATGAAGGAAAACCGCCTGACGGACTGGCACATGCAGCTCCAGCTCCATAAATTCATCTGGAACCCCGATGACCGGGGCGTATGACTGAGACGACGAAACGCCGTTATCCGCTGATCTGCGGGTAACGGCGTTTTTTGAAGATGGCCTGGTCGTCATCGAGCATGTGCTGGA
>ERZ772831.238-NODE-238-length-57049-cov-14.970295_pt1 | contig 57049 bp, 26 predicted proteins | sample MGYA00580858_ERZ772831 | MGnify/ENA primary metagenome ERZ772831 (study PRJEB29015, sample SAMEA2737694) | human gut metagenome | biome: human gut; feature: human-associated habitat; material: faeces | place: China | collected 2012 ... | reverse complement strand
TAATTCCTTCTATTATTCAATAAGGTACGTCGAAAAATATAAAAAGATATACCTTGTCCTATTATAGCATAGGTATATCCTTAAAAAAATAATCGTTTTTTATTTTCAGGCGCCAAACAAACCGAGGCGTAATCCACATACCGCAAAGCATGATAAAATGCAGTTCACGGCCCTGCCATACAAGGCAGGCACGTAAAGCGGAACATGCCAGTATCTTAATCATTGGTATAAAAGCATTTCCTCAATTCAATCTGAATTCTACCGGGAATGTAATCCGGCAGGGGACAGGCACCCCATATTTATCAAGTGCAGGAGAAAATGTCCATTGATAAGCCGCATCGATCGCCGCCGCATCTAAGACGCTGCTTCCTGACCCCTGCGCCACATAAGCGGAATCCACCGTCCCCGATGCATTGACCAGAATCGTTACATAAGTAATACCCGTCGTTTCCTTCATCTTTGCAGACGGCGGATAGACAGGAAGCACTTTATTTATCACTGTCGGCGGCGTAATAGGAACGCCGGCTCCCGGCCCGCTTCCATTGCCGTCACCTTCACCGGTACCGGTTCCGCTGCCGTCACCCGTACCAGTGCCGTCCCCGTCTCCCGTTTCCCCGCCGCTGCCGCTTCCGTCGCCCTGTGTATTCATCCCTTCATTTCCTGCCGCGGCATCAGAAGCAGACATACCTGCCGTGTCCGCTGTTTCTTTCTTATCCGCCCTGTCCTGCGGCTCCGGCTTTTCTTCCGCTGCCTTTTCATTAATTTCTTCATCAGGCATTTCCACAGGTTCAGCAGCATCATTGATTTTTGCTTCAGATGATTTCGCCGCCGGCGCCTTTCTCCCTTTGCTGCCTCCCCCGCCCCGGTTTCCGCCGCCCGCATCAAGCGATACCTGCAATACTTCCCCACGAAACGGAACTTCCATATATTTCACGCCGAACAATCCGAGCATGACAGCAGCAAATAAATGAATAAGGACAGCAGCGGCAATACCAACCGCATACCTCTGCCGATCATTCATCCGTTTTCCCCCTGCTCCGTTGCTAACCCAAACCTCGTAATACCGGATGCTTTAAACTGATCGAGAACGTGGATGACCTTGTCATAAGCCGCTTCTTTCTCCCCACGTATGACAACGGAATAATTCTCATCAGCGCCGCTTCTTTTCTTCACTTCCGCCACAATCGTATCCAAAGGCATTTTCTTATCATCCAGCCAGCAGCTGCCGTCTTTTTTTACAGTGACGAGGCTACTGCCCTTATGCACGACCTCCGCATTCTGTGCTGAGGGAAGCGCGATAGAAATAGTACGCACTTCCGTCATATACATCGTACTGATGATAAAAAATGCAAGCAGCAGAAATATAAGGTCAAGCATGGGGCTGATCATCAGTTCCGGCATTTTATCCGCCTGCCTCTGTCTTCTCCTCATAATGCCCCCTCACTTCCCGGACAGTCCGGAGATAAGCGCATCTGCCACCGCATCCAGATCAAGCATCGCCTTTTTATACCTCGCGTTCAAATACGCATGTACCAGCATGCCCGCAATCGCAATAACCAATCCGAAAATAGTCGTAATCAGCGCTTCAGCCAATCCGGCGGTAACACCGGCCGTATTCTGCAGCTGTCCCGTCATGGAAGAAAAAGTTCCCATCATTCCGGTAATCGTCCCTAAAAGCCCAAGCATAGGAGAAAGCCCGATGATAACCCCTAAATAATCAAGATGGGCCGACAGCTGATTCAGGTAACGATCCGTCTTTTCATAGGTAACAGATTCAAGTGATTGACCAAGGCTGTCCTTTTCAGACAAAATATCCTTTGCCAGTTTTGCAGCGCTGCCTGATTCCTTTTCCGCCAGCCCTGCCGCTTCAGAAACTTTTCCCCGTGTCATTTCCTTACAGAACATCATCACAAATTTCGTGTCAGAGATTGCCTGCCGATAATACACATACCGCTCCACCGCCAGAAATATAACTGCCAGTGAACAAAACAGCAAAGGCCACATACACAGGCCTCCGCGGACAAAATATCCTACTGCCGAATCAAAAATCCCCATCGTGTTCCCTCTTCCTTTCTTCCCGGCACTCTGCCGTCCATAAAAATTACACTCATCATAAAAAAAGCACAGCCAAACTGAAATGAGAAAAATTTTTCCCATCCTCCATCCGGCTCATGCCTCGCGAGTCTTTTGATGATGAAATACAAACGGCACCCTGGCTCGGTTCATTATCCGCCCGCTCCTCTGTGAAAGGACCACAGCAGGCCGACTTCCCTTACAGTTGCGAGACAGCTCCGGCTTTTCACCGGATTCCCCGTTCCTTTGCTCTTCATTCATTTTTCATTTTATTTTTATAATTAAATAGTATCATACGACATAAATAACTTCAATTTTTTACGTAAATGCTCATTGCCCGTCAATGTAATCTTCACCTGTGCCCGTTCATACATGGTACAAGACTGCTTCTCCCCGAAATGGAAGAGAAAGCAGTCTGATACCAAACAAAACTCTATGCTATTTCCCTTTTGTCTTTTGGAACCAGATATATTTTTTTGATACCCGGTACATCGTTGACACAAATGAATTAACGGGAATCTTCCGGTATTCCGCGTCCCTGCTGCTTTCATCCACCACTTCATGATGCTGGTCATAAATCCGGACAGCAGTAATCGCATACCGTTCTTCTTTCATATGGAAACGTAATTCCATCTCACTGCACATAGGCATTCGGTCGCCTTTCAATCGGGAAGCATAAGCCGCTTTCATCTGCTCCGGAATTTTTTTATCCGTATATACCGCCTGTACCGTCATCTGCACTTCATCGGGATCCGTTTCATTCTGTCTGATGGATTGTACATCAAAACGGTAAAGCGCAATATCATTGGCAAATATCTCCATCCAGCGCATCTGCTCCAATTCCTGCGGCGTGGCTTTCGGCTTTACCCCCATTTCCAGAATAGGTGCCGGCTGCCCCTTCATAGAATCTTCCGCTTGTACGCCATTCCATGCAAGAGACATGCACAGCATACCTGCCGCCCAAAACCATTTTCGCCGATTAGAAAGCAAAACGCAGACCTGCATTGACTTTCCATTCCATTTTGTAATCGCCGCCAAACCCTCTTGTTACATTCGCATAGAAAAGGTTGCTCCTGTTCAGCCTGTAAACACCTCCGATAGTCAGTTCTGCCCATGTATCACCGAAATCCTGTTCCACACGGGATGTATCTTCTCCTTCCGCACTGAAAGTGACCGCTGTGTCGCCTTTAAATTCATGAAGAATGCTTGCTTTGGCATACAAGTTGCCTTTTTCTGTTGCCCTTCCAGCTGCGATGCCCAAACGGCCGATGAAACTGCTCATGCTGTTCTGATGGACATGCATTTTCTTATCTCCGTCAAAATCGCTGACCGCATCATAATCTGCACTGCCCAGCCTGGAGAAAAGCAGCTGGATCTGGGGTTCAACATAACCCGCGGCGGTGCCGAAACGTTTGCCATATTCCATGGACAATCCATATCCGGTGGCATGATAATCACCATCGAGTTTTCGTCCCTCTGCATTGTAAACGGTGTAATCGTTCTCAGCACGACCCATCTTGCCGACGATATCCACATACTGTCCGTCATCAAAGACTTTGGTTCCGTAGATGCTTCCTACATAAAGTTTCGGATCACCCTTTCCGCCAAAATCATACTTCGCATTGCCGTCATTATAATCAAAAGCTCCGCCGATGTGCCAGCCGGATGCCAGTTTGTGATCTGCGCCTACCTGCGTCCCCCAGAAACTGTCGGATAAATTGGTTTTATCTTTGTCATACTTCACTTTGCCGCCATAGGTTCTCGCCCAGATGCCGCTTGACGCGCCGAGGCGGAGATCCCCGATCCGCTGATTCATATCCGTCATGCCGGAACGCCAGGACAGCATGGATGTCGTCATCGCCGACTTGGCTCCACGCATCATCATTGTTTCCCGGTCTCCGAGAATATAGGCCACACCGCCGGGAAGAGATGTCGGTATCAGTCCGCCTGCGGGACTTACGGCTGATGTCCTCAATGCGGAGGGAACCGCCATCATTTTCATCATAAGAGGGCTTTCGGAAAGTTCGCCGAGCCTTCCTTTTCCGGTAGCGCCGTTAAAATCAATTCTGCCTGTTCTGGCAACAGACCGTGCAGTCAGTCCTTCATTCAATTTCACCGTGCCGTCCAGATTCCGTTCCCCGCTTGTATACGCCATATAAGTCAGTTTGCCGGCAAGCCTTTCCATCGCTTCCGTTTCGCCCAAACCGCTCCGGTCGCCGCTCATCGTGATCGCAGAATTGGCGGCCGCCGCGCTGATCGTCACACCGTCTCCATTATGAGTCAGCGTCCCGAAATTGACCGTCGTATTTCCGCTGTAATGATCTATGGTAATTGCTTTATCGGACTTCTGGTTAATGATGCCGGCGCCGGCTGCCGTGTTTCCGCCATAGAAATGGGTAATACGGCTTGCGCCGTTGCTGCCCGTATCTTCATTATCTTCTCCATAGCGTGTATTTCTCGCCTCATTCGTCCACGTCGCGCCGTTTCGGAGCCACATGTTCACCGTGCCGCCGTTATCCACAATGCCGTGAAGCCGGGAATTGGCTGTGGTAAAGGCCGCATTGACAGTGCCTGTGGGAAGGACGAAAATATCGCCGTTGAGATTGACATCTGCCGTCCCCGGTGTATTTCCTCCAATGCCGGTATTCACATTAATCGTCCCCTGATAAGCGCCGAGCGTATAGTAGCCGTAATTCATGCCGGAAGGCACCGTTATCTGCCCGCCGCCGACAGATACCTTGCTTCCTGCCGCATTGACAGTGATCCCGTTGCCGTAGACATCAAAGTTTATATTTCCGTTGACCTGTACTTCACTGTCATTTACAGATGCCAGGATGCCCGCGTTATTGAAACGGGAATACACATTTTCATAATTTACGGGAATGCCCCAGACCGTATTATCAGCGCCCTTGATATTCACATTGCCGTTGATGATGATCTTGGAAGAAGCGGCCGCCTCATAGCTGGATTCGCCCCAGCGGTTCGTCTTCTGGATGGCAATGCCGTTCCCGCCCAGGCCGCCTGTCATGGCGATATTCACCGGCGCATGGATGGTAATCCGTCCGGAGCCGGTTTTCGGTGCGTCAAGCCAGATGGCATTGGTTATGGAATTGCCGCCCGGAAGCCCGGCCGTAATGACATTGACCTTTCCCGCGGTAATGGTGACATTCTTTCCGCTTCCCGCATAGATTCCCGCAGGGCTTCCGATGGTATGGGCGGACTGGAGCTGCAGGGCATGCGTGCCGGCATGGATAATCACCTCATTTCCCTCATGGGCGTCTACGGCGGCAAGGACATTCGTCACCCGGTCTCCCGTCTTATAGTTATCTTTTATCGGCTGGATGACCGCGTCTTCATCAAAGATATAATTTAAATTATCGCTCGTCGTAAAACGAGAAAAGTCCGTATCCGGATCCACAGTCAAATCCTCTGCTGTACCTGTAATTTTATACTCATAATCAGGCGTACGCATGACCGCGTCCGGATTGGCGGTCCGCACCGCCGTCAGGGAACGGACGGTCAGTCCCTCCGCCCGCGCGGCGGACAGGCTTGCCAATGCCCCCTTCACCTTATCCGGCTGGAGCATCGCCATGAAGTTAAACTGGAACATGCCGCTGTTATTGGAAAAGTCCGTCGCCCTCCAGGACTGGGGCGTGGTATTCCCATCCTTATAGACCAGCAGGTTCTGCCCGGCTTCCACCCAGAGGCGGTGCGTATGGTATTCCGCATTCAGCTTGCCGAACCACCCGTCATAAGTTCCGCTGGAAACGGGATTGCCCCAGCTGACGGGATTCTCCGACATGAGGTTGGACACCGTGGTCTGATAAACGTCCATCTCGACGCCGCCGGCGCCTCCCAGGTTATACCGCATCACATAGGCCGTACCGTCGGGCAGCACTTTCAGATCACGAAAATCTTTTGCGCCCTGTTCATTTGTAAAGGTATTCGGCAGCGTGATATTCCTAGTATTTGCCGTGCTCAGCCCGCCATCATCCGACAGGGTGGCTGCCGTAATGCAGGTGTCCCCGTTGCCGAAGCCGTAATTCTGATACCCGCCGATGGCGGAGACCAGGATATGGTCATTGTACAGATTGAGCCGCGCTTCATCGGTATTCTTGCCTACCCTCGTGTAGTCCTTGCGCTCCAGCGAACCGTCCTGCCCGATCTGGTAGCGGATGAGCCAGCCTTCGTCATAATTCTGGTAGCCCCCTTCCTTATTGATGCTGGCAAGGGCATACAGATTGTCCCCTTTCACCAGCAGGCCTTCCCCGTGGGCCTGGGCGGCCGCGCCGTACGCGGACTGCGCTCCCAGAATCCCGTTGATTTCGTTTAATAAACTGTGGGTCCCGTTTTGAAGCGGCGCAATCGCGCTTCCTGAAATATCGCAGACACTCACATTCCCCAGGTCATAGCCGGTGACGATGAGGTAATTCCCCCAGGACGCCGCGGCGTGGGTATTCACCGTCGTGGAAATTGTTCCCGTGCTTTCCGGGGCTGACCACTGGTTATTTTCCGCATCCAGAAGTTCATTGGTTTTCAGATTCGTCTGGCTGTACGTATACTGGCGCAGGAATATCTTGCTGTCCCCGTTCACATGGAGATGGAACAGGCCGGGATCCCCGTTCAGATCCGTCCGCAGATCTTTCCCGATGCCCCAGATGTCAGTCTTCACACGGGAGCCCCGGACCACCCCCATCACGCTTTGGGCATAGTTGGACGGCGCTGTCACCACCAGATTGGCCGCCTCTGCCGCCACGCCTCCGCAAAGCACTGCCGCCGCCATCATGGCAGCCGTTTTGGATTTACCTTTGGTACGCATATATGCCTCCTTTTATAATATACACAGATCCGGATGTCCGGATCTGTAAAACGGACCGATATCAGAACTCATAGCGGACCGTGCCGTACCACGTCCGTCCCTGGATGGGATACTCCACATTCAGGTACCCGTAAGAGTTCGTGCCGAGGCAGACCCATCCTTTCTGCTTCGACGCCCGGTTGAAGATATCATTGCAGCCGAAGGCGATCTGCCATGCCTTGCCCGGCTTCACCTTGACGCCCGCGTTGATGACGCTCAGCGAGGGATACGGGACCCCGTCATCCGTTTCGTCCCCCAGTTTATTGTATTTATACTCATTGATCGTATAGTACCTTGAGGTATAGTGCCACTCGCCAAACAGGGTGAACCGGGGGTTCGGGAACCAGGAGAACCGCAGATTCCCTTCCCATTCCGGCTGGAAGGTCGGATATACTTCCCGGTACACCGCATCCCCCAGCGCCCACTCTTTATTCTGCCGCCGGAACGCCTTGATTTTCGTATAGGCGCCTTCCAGATCCAGGCTGAAATGGCCCCACTTCAGCCCTGTCTGCAGTTCAAATCCGTGTATATGCCCTTTTTGGTCATTGAAGTAGGATGCCCAGTCGGGTCCTGCCCGGTACAGGTAGAGCATCCGGTTCGCATGGCGCCAGAAGTAGGTTAGTGTGGCATAAGCGTCGGAATGGAGGAATTTCCCGTTCCACAGCGTACTGAAATCGAACTGGGTCCCGTACTCCGGCTGGGGGAACTTGGAAGCGGTCCCCCTCTTGTTGGCGGGAACCGGCAGGATGCCTGCCCCATCCCCGGCAATTTCATACATATTGAGGAGGCGGAAATAGGTTCCCCCTGTCATGCGCAAGGTAAGATTGTCATTCACCTGTTTTTTGAGCGCCAGCTGCCAGGTGCCTTTCCCGTCCTGCTGCCTATCGCGCGGCGTGATCCAGTGGAACCACCGCCATGCCGTATCGGCGAATCGTTTCCCGTCGCTGTAGCCCACGATGACTGACCGGTTATACCGCCAGGCGGGAGTCAGGAACCAGGTGCCTTTTTTGTCCAGCGTGATGGTGTCCTGGATCTGGATATTCCATATATTCTGGTCATACCGGTTCCGTATGGCGCCCAGAAGCGTGGAATAATCGGAATCGCCGAGCACTTTATCCATCAGGGAGCCGTTCACGTGCATCCGCTCATGGGAGTAATTGGTCTGGAATTCGAGAAGCTGTCTGTTTCCCAGCTGGTAGGTGCCGTCGAGGAGGAAATTATACTTGCGGGAAATAAACCGGCTCCATTTGCGGAAAGGGACGTTTTCCCAATAGACCTGGTTTTCATTTAAGTGATACATATGTTCCACGTCATAGTATTTCTTCTGTTTCTGGAAATCCGCCGTCCAGCCCCATTCCAGGCGGCCGTTATGATGGCGGTTCTCCACCATCAGTTCTTTCGTGTCAAGGCGCTGCCGTTTCCCTTCCGCATAAAAGGCGTCATCCAGCCAGTCCACACCGAACCCGAGCGACGCGTTCAGCGTGGTATTGCTGTATCCTGCCCACAGGCTGTCCGGCAGATGGCGCTTGATGCGGTTCCAGCTTCCCTTTACCATCCACTCGTCATTCTGCCATTTCACGATGGCGCTCGTATTCTTCCGGTCATTCCATCTCCGGTGCCGGTTTTCCGACATAGATTTGAGTTTTTCCACCCTCTTTTTTACATATTTGTGCCTTTCCACGATTTTCGCATACTCCTCAGACTGTTCCGGGTCGACATACTTCCCCTGTGACATCCATTGCGCATTCAGCTTGCCAAGCCGATCCGCCTCGTCCAAAAACTCCTTGTTATTCTCAAGAACCGCACCGTCCACGGCCGCTTTCACATCAGCATTTTCCGGCTCATAAAAATATGAATTCTTATCATTCCAGGATCTATTTAAGTAGCGATTTAAAAATCGTTTCATCCGAGCTTTAATCTGCGCTATTTTTTCCTCATCCCCGCCGGCTTTTTCGATCTCCTTCGACAAGGACTTATACCCTCGTCTAAAAGCTCCATTATGTTCCAGAAAATAATTTGTTGCCGCTTCCTGCGAAACCAGCTCCGCGTACTCGTCTTTCCAGGTCCGATCCATGTTCTTCCTTGCCTTGTCCATATGATACTGGTAGATTTCCTGTGCCAAGGCGCCGCTGCTGGCAAACGCCATCCAGTCCTCAACTTCCCCTGCCTTATATTTATTTATCGTCTCATCGGAAAGATGAAGAGACCTGTACCCTTCTACTGTACGCATAAGCCATGTCTTCTTGTCCCCACTTTTTTCATACCAGCCTAATTCTGTTCCGTAACTTAGCATCTCATACTTTGCTTCTTTCTTGGATTCTTTGGAATTCATGACGTAATTTTTATAAGGGAAGTCGCCTTTGGCCGTTTCATGATTAAGCCCCACCATGAGGCTTCCGTTCCCCAGCGGCGACATCACTTCGAGCGAGGCGCTTTTGCCCCCGAAGGATGATTTCCCGATTTCCGCTGAGATATCCGCCTTTGCCGGTCTCTTGGTCACGATATTCACAACGCCCCCGATGAAGGTTCCCCCGAAACGGGCAGGGATATAGCCGCGGTATACTTCGATACGCTCCACATTCTTTACCGGAATAGTGGAGATATCCACGGCAGCATCTCCCCCCAGATTGGTCAGGATACCGTCCACGAATACCCCGACCTGGGCCGCCGTGGAGCCGCGCACAGTGACGACCGTATACTGCCCCTTGCCGTTCACTTCGCGCACATGGACACCGGGAACCATTTTCAGAAAGTCCGCGAGATCTTTCTGCTCCCCTTTAAATTCCTCCGGACGGATGACCGTGACGGTACCGGGTGACAGTTTGGATTCCCAATCGGGGCGCTTCGCCTCGACGGTGACCCCCGCCATCCGGAAAGCCATATCATCTTCTGCCGGCGCGGCCGGTATCTCCGCCGCCCGTACAGCCAGCCAAGAGGCAGGCATACTTACGGCAATCATGACTGCCATCCCCAAAAAATGCAGATTCTTTTCCCTTTTCATCATAAACTCCTCTCTCTAAATGTCAGTGTCTCTTTCATGACCGAAAACTTCCCCCGGCAACTGCCCGTTTCCATCCCATATAAGACACTATACAGACCTGCAAAACTCCCATAAACCCATTCTCGCAGGGTCTTTATCTACTTTTTTCCATTGCGCTTCATCTCCATTCATTGCCACCGTATTTACTCATAACAAAAAGGCACAACCAAACTGAAATGAGAAAAATTTTTCCCATCTCCCATCCGGCTCATGCCTCGCGAGTCTTTTGATGATGAAATCAAACGGCACCCTGGCTCGGCTCCTCGTTCCCCTGCCCCTTTGTGAAAGGACTGCGGCAGGCGGACTCCCCTTACAGTTGCGAGACAGCTCCGGTTTTCCACCGGATTCCCCGTTATTAGATTCCGTTATTTTGTTTTTTAATTATTAGCTAATTGAATTCTATCATAGAATTTTTACATATTCAATTTTATTTTGTAACTTTTTGTGGATTTATTTAACCCCATCCAATGTTATTGATTCTTAAAAAAATGCAAAAAAAGAGTATCCCGGGGAAGCAATCCCGCCGGATACTCTTTTATCGTTCTGTCATTATTTCATATTTGCTTTTACAGCATCTGTCAGATCGATACCGCCATAAATAACGTCTCTTGCATTGATGACCATATCTACGCCTTTATCTTTAGCCGCTTTCTCCACAGCCGCCCGGAATTTTGCCTGGATGGGAGCCATGACTTCATTTTCCTTTTGTGCCAGCTGCTGGTTCAGTTTCTGTCCGAGTGCCTGTTTATCCTTATCTGACATATTTTTAGATTGTTCATTGAACTGATTCTGTAATTTCTGCTGTTCAGAAACCACAGTCTTCCCTGCCTGCATAAAAGCCGGCGTGGAAGACAGGACATCCTCCACATTGACATAACCGGACGCTGCGTCAACCTGCGCCATTATTCCAAGAGAAGCAGCTGCCATCATCATAGAAATAAGAATCTTTTTCATACGTAAACCTCTTTTCCAAAATAAAATACACGTCTCTTTCACTCTTTATTTCTTCCAGAGCTTTTCCATAATTGTCGGATACACCGCATTTAAATGCCCCTGGATCTGGTTCAGGATCGCCACAACGAGCGGCGCATCAAAATGATCAAGCCCCGCAGGGATGCAGCAGGTCAGCAGCACATTTCCGGCTTCATCCACACTGTATTTCAGCATACGGTACTGGTCATTCAACGCATTCAGCTCTTCACAAACAGTCGCCTTTTTCTCTTTTGTCACAATCGCTGCCGCCACCTGTACCTGGATGATCGTGTAAACACTGTCGTCAAACAAAATCATGAAAGGAAGGTTCTGTCCGGCTACAGGAAGGTTACTGCGGAAAGCCTGGGAATGCACGTCATCCTTAAAATCCTGAATACCGAACCCGCTGATTTTCGCATCTTCCAGATGCTTCTTAAACAAAGCTACCTTTTCAATCCCCACCTTTACTTCCGGCACTGCTGTTTCCGCTTTTACCGTATTCTTATTCTCCGCCATTTTGTACGCTCCATTTCTCTGGTCACGCCAGAACTCAAACAATAATTCTGTGATATCCCTGTACACTTTTTCTTTTTCTTTCAAAGGAAGATTCCAGTCATTTGCCATATGGGCTTTAAAACGCAATAATTTGATTTCTTTCAGCAAATTCAGATATAACTGTTTGCTGACAGGAACAACATTGCCTTTTACCGCTTCCACCCGTTTAATCTCATCCTTTAGTTTGATCATGAATGATCTCTCCGATTTTTAAATACATTTGCTGATTATTTACTATCCTGCCGGCATTTGGGATAAATAAAAATCTGCGGGACAAGCCAGACAGTTACCGAATGTACAAGTATCTACTGCCCCCTATCCTGCAGGTCATTAGAAAATTGAAAACAAGCGGCATCCGACTGGGGTTTCTCACCCTTCACGGCTGTAAAACAGTTCCGGATTTCCACCGGATTCTCCACAAAAGCCTTTCGACTTTGTCTTCTCTCTGAAATTGTTCTAAACAAAGGTTGTTCAGATATTATTATACTATCATAAGGCATATACTATTTGCAAATTATTTTTACTTTTTCTTTTTCTCTTATGGTAATTTTATTTTCATTATTTTTAAACTTTCTTTCATTTTGGATGCCAAGGGACGATAAATCCCTGCCGGGATTCCGACCGCTTTTTGCCTACCGGTAAAGTGTCACTCATGTCAAAACGTCATCCGGAAGGCCAGCAAAGAATCCATTACCATCACACTGAAGCCGGTAAGACGTCATCAGAATAATAGATTCTTCACTTAGTGTCATGTTACCGTTTACCTGCTTTCTCACACAGCATTCTTGCCTCCGTTCTAATGACGGGGTACGGAAGTCGTCATAATGACAGAAAACGTTAAGCGTCATAATGACGAGAGACGAAAGACGTCATCTTGAGCGCAAGCGAAGGATCTATTACTGTGATGAAGAAAAAGATAAACTGAAAAGGACTGCCTTCCCATACCCGGAAAGGCGGTCCTTTCGTTTCTTCTTATTCAGTTCTCATAGCAAAGCTTTCTTCTATTCCCCTTTTGGAAGCATTCATCATCCTCAGAAGCTGAAGCGGATGCCTGCGTCTATTCTCCACTTGCTGGAAACATCAGCCCCGAAGTTTCTCGTGTAGGTTCCGTACAGATAGGTGTTCCTGTTCACCAGCCAGCTTCCTCCTACTTCTACGTCTACCCAGCTGTCTTTCAGGTCTACTTCTGTCCCGCTCGTCGGTTCGTTTTCCGCACTGAAGATGCTCTTCACTTTCCCTCCGAATTCATGGGCCAGCGCTATCTTCGCAAACAGGTTGCTTCTTTCTGTCTCTTTTCCTATCCCCAGTCCGATTCTCCCTATCACGCTGTTTATTCCGTCCTGGTGGATGTGCATTTTCTTCCCCCCTGCATAGTCGCTTACGGCGTCATAGTCTTTTCCTCCTAAGTGCCCTGCGGTGAGTTCAATGCTCGGGTCTATGTAGAAGCCATTTTCTTTCTTCATCCGCTTCCCGTATTCCATGCTCAGCGACAGGCCGTTTGTCCTGTACTTCCCTTCCAGGCGGTGGTTCATTTCGTTGTATACGGTGTAGTCGTTCTTGATGTGGCTTCCTTTCAGGATGACGTCTATGTACTGCCCGTCTTCTTTCTGCATGGTTCCGTACAGGGCAAGGCTTGCCAGCTTCCCTTTTCCTGTCCCGTTTGCATAGGTGTCCTTCCCTGTTCCGTAGTCCAGGGCCGCCCCGATGGTCCAGTTTCCTTTTTTCTTGTCGTAACCTACCTGGGCTATGTCATAGGTTTGTTTGAGGTAGGTGTTCTGTTTGTCTATCTTGTTCTTTCCGCCCAGGTATCTGGCCCAGATGCCGTTTTCTTCTTTGGCCAGTCTTATGTCTCCCATTCTTCTCTGCAGATCGTTGTTGTTTCCTCTCCACAGAAGGACGGCAGAGGTCATGGCTGTTTTGGCGCCTTTCATCATCTGGGTTTCTTTGCTTCCATAAATAATGGGAGGCTTCGGCTTGGGGTTCGGGTTCGGGTTGGGATTGGGATTCGGTTTGGGGTTCGGATTCGGTTTAGGATTTGGCGTGGGGTTCGGATTTGGGTTTGGATTATCTTCTGTTGCCGGGGTATAGAGGTACTGGCCTTGTCCTGTTCCTGCTTTATAGGTCATGGTTTCCAGTCTCTTTGTTGCTGATTGGGCTGTAAGGCCTTCGGCAATTTCTACCGTCCCTGCCAGGTTCTTTTCTCCGTTTTTGTAGGCTTCGTAGTACAGTTTTCCTGCCAGTGCGTTCAATGTCTCGCTCACCAGATTCTTGTCGGCCGCTTTGCCCGAAGAGGTATTCAGCCCAGTATTGTCTGTACGAAGAGTAATACCACTTCCCGCTGCCGCTTTCCGAACAATAAAATCGCCGCCTTTTATCTTGGAAGGATGTAATTTATCATGCTGATAGAACACTTTCACATATCCGGAATAATTTTCTACCGTAATGGGCTTTTCATTTTCCTGGAAAATCACACCGGCCTGATCTGCATTCTTACCTCCTACAATAGAACGCAGTTTGCTGCCCGTAAAGGAATGAGAAACACCACGCCACGGCTCTGACGGTACCATGGTTCCCCAGACCTCATTATGCCAGGAAGCGCCATTTTGCAGATACATGGATAATCCTGTACGTTCACGAATGTCTTTCTTATCCGGTTCGTTTTTATTGTGTTCTTTAAAATCATCCAAAACGACACCATGTAGGACAGAGTCAGATGTTGTCAATCCCAAATTGATAACTGTCGGTCTGGAACCGCTGATATTGGCACTTTCTTCCCGGTCTATAATGCCGATGTTCCCATACACTTTTGTTGTACGGTTTCCTGCTCCAATCATTTCTCCCGCTTGATTGAGTTTGGCATTCATGTTAATAATCCCTTCTTCCGCATTAAGAGCAAAATGGGATATATTTTTATGCTTTTCTGTCCGGATCGTCCCACCGCCGCCGATGGTAATTGTCGAACGTGCGCCGGCATGTATGCCTGTTCCGTCAGTGGAAATATTGGCATCTCCACTGATGGTGATACTGCTGCCCGGCTGATCCTTGTCATAATTTAAACCTGAGAAAATACCATTGACAAAATAATGGTTCAGGAAAGAAGCATCTTTTAACGCCTCCTGCCCCGGTACTTTTACTTCCATATTGACATTACCATTGATCACTACACGTCCATGATGGACAGTGGCAATCCCATTGGTAAAAGTCGGTTCCGCCTCTCCGGTTGCATCAGGTTCCTTGTAATATTTATTTGTGACATGAATATCGACATCACCATTAACAGTGACAGTTTTTCCCGGAGAAGAACCGGAAATAATACCAAACGTGTCTTTGCCGCTGGCTTTGGACTTCAGCTGGTCAACATTGAGTATTAATTTTTTTGCGGTAATATTAACATCATGAACCTTTTTATAATTATTATCAGCTTTATATCCACGTCCGCAATAACTCTGTATCCCATACTGATCCTTGGAATTCAGGGTAAGTGTCACCCCCGGTGCATTGACAGTGATTTTATCTTTTTCACCAGTAATAGATTTCACATTCAATATACTGTCTTTCGTAAAATCATATGTCTTTGTATCACTGTGCCAGACTTTATATTTAACAAAATCACTTGATGACGCAAAAGCAAATTGACCATTAATAACACCTTTATTAAACACCGTTCCGGTCTGTCCTTCCGGAGGAGGAGTCGGATCAACTGCCGGAGTATAAATGTACTGGCCCTGCCCGTCCGCATCTTTGTAGGTTATTTTCCCTTCTCTGCTCGCGGACGGTGCTGTCAGCCCTTCGGCAATCTCTACTTTTCCGGTAAGATTTCTTTCTCCATCTTTATAGGCACTATAGTACAGTTTGCTTGCCAGTTTGTTCAGTGTAGCGCTCACAAGGTTTTTATCCGCTGCTTTTGTGGATGAAGTATTGAGACCTTTGTTATCTGTACGGAGAGTAATATGCGAGCCTTCACCGGCATGTTTTACCACAAAATCTCCCCCGATAATATTTCCATCAGAGCTGTGGTCATAATATACCATTTCATATCCGTTATAATTTTCAACCGTAATAGGCTTGTTTTCTTTTTGATGGATAATTCCCCGCTCTGCTTCCGAAGCTCCGCCAATCAATTTTCTTACCTTGCTCCCCGTATAAAGATATGAATCTTTATTCTCTCTTTTCTGCACTGCTGCAGCACGCTCCGTGCCAATCCATCGGTTTTCCCATAGGCCACCGTTCTTCAAATAAATATCTATACCTGACTGATGCGGATTATTTCCATTTTCAGCAAATTCATTCAGCACGCCGCCAGTCAGTTTAGATTTACTTGTAGTGAGTGCAATAGAAACAAGAGAAGCATGGTTCCCCGGATTGGGGTCCCAGCCGTAGTTTTTGTTGATAACACCAAGATTACCATAAACTTCTACATCTTCCGTACCCGGCTCATTTCCATTAGTACCGGTATTCATAAATACCGAACCTTCTTCAGCAAGCATTGCATATGTTTCGGATGTCTTAATTTCATGGGTTTTGATCTTTCCGCCGCGAACCGTAATAAATCCATCCTTGTTTGCCTGAAGAGCAACTCCGGTAACGTCCATATCTACATTGCCGTTAACTGTAAATTTCGAGTCTCCATGGCTTCCATCACCCGTTTTTCCGCCATAACCGGCATAAATCCCGCTCATATAATAATGGGCGACATCTGCCCCTAAAGACGCCCCTCTGGTGGCAGGCACAGCATTTCTTAGCGTCAGTTTCAGATTTCCGTTAACTGTCACCTGTCCTCCATCCAACAAGTATATCCCTGCCACATTATTATTTTCTTTTCCATTTGCAACACCGGAGCCGGAGACATCAACAACCACATCTTCATTCCATGTCTCCTTCTTATCATCTCCCACATAATATCCTATTGTTTTTCCCTGTCCATGTTTAGTAATAGTCTTTGGAAGCTTTGGATCAACTGCCGGGGTATAGAGGTACTGCCCCTGTCCTGTCTCTTTTTTATAGGTGATGTCCTCTACTCTCATGCTGGCAGACTGCGCAGTGAGACCTTCGGCAATTTCTACTTTCCCTGTCAGGTTATTCTCACCTTTTGCATAGGCTTCGTAGTATAGCTTGTTTGCCAATTTGTTCAAGGTACCGCTTACCAGATTCTTATCCTCCGCTTTGGTGGACGAAGTATTCAAACCGGTATTATCCGTCCTTAAGGTAATGCCGGAATTGGCTGCTGCTTTGGCAATCTTGAAATCGCCGCCCTTCATCGCGAAGCCTTCGTTCGGATTTGTCGGCACCGTAGCGTCATGTTCATAAATTACGGTCGTATGCCCTCTGTAATTCTTTACGTGGATATCATGCGCATCCTGCTGATAAATAGTACCTGCTCCGGATACGGCATCCCCCCCCTGCAAGAATTCTACGTGGCTACCCAATGTATTGGCGGATGCTCCGCCGCCTGCAGAAGAGGAATTATTCCTGTTTTCCCAAACCGCACCGTTTTTCAAGGTCACATAATTTTCACCAATTCCTCTCCATGTAGTACCGCTTACAAGACCTGTAAGTTTAGACTCTTTATTCGTAAGTGAAACCCCGGTTCTGGCATGCTGCGTAGAAATAATATTGCCCTTGATTTCCACAATATTATTTTCATCCAATGGTTTGGCCATATTTCCTTCAGCACCGGATGATTCTAAGGTGCTATTGACCAATACTTCCGCTGCTTCCCGTTTCTTATCGTCAGACCATGATTCCGCCATGATGGAATCAGACGCATCAGTCACAATTCTGCCGCTTCCGATAGATATTTGTCCTTCCGTAGTACGGATAACACGAGATGTATCATTGCCTTTATTTTCCAGATCGACACGGCCTTTGATATCAATCTTGGCAGTCCCATTAACTTCCGCTTTAGCTTCAATTAACGGATAATGCTCAAACTTTCCTGTTGTCCGTATCTTTAAAGTGTCTTCCGCTGTATTTTTATTTTCAATGACCAGTTTGGCCTTTCCGCTTCCGAAATATCCGGCTCCCATACTGGTCTGCCCATGCACGACGATTCCTCTTTGTTCCAAACCGTCTTCTGCAGATATATCTATCCCCTTTGTATTTTTAATAGTAAGCGTTCCACTGTGCATCAAAATACCATGCGGGAATTTTACCTGGGTTCCTTTAAGGGCGATCAGCTTCAACGCATGATGATTCATATCAATCACGCCTTGTCCGTCCCCGGTCCACATAATAGGCGCAAATCCTTTGTTCATGTGCACTTCTGTAGAAGAATCAGTTCCCTCTACAGTAAGAACCACATCTTTATTGAATAAATAATTCCTGTCGCCTGAAGTAACCCCTTTACTCTTCCAATACTCAACAAACCGTCCGCCTTTCAGAACCCCCTCAACAATTTGATGATTCAGTTCATTGATGGTACCTGTATCGGGGGATTTCACATATCCCTGTCCGTTTTCTTTCTTGAACAGGAGGTCTTTCATTTTTATTGTCTGGGATGATGCCGTCAGACCTTCGGCAATCGCCGCTTCCCCTCTCAGATCTTTCTCGTCTCTTGTATATGCTTCATAATAGAGTTTCCCCGCCAGGGTATTCAGTACTTCATATACCTGGGCTTCATTGTCCGTATTGATGTTGTTTCTGTCTGTGACCATGGTGATCCATGAGTTTTCAGTCGCATTGGCGATATGGGTGTCTCCTGCCTTGTAGTCTTCTGCCTTTGTTCCTGCATTCTCATGCGCATAGATCAGTTTCATGTTCCCCGCATAGGTCTCGATACGGATCGTGTTTTCGTCTTTCTGGAATATGACTCCCGCTTCTTCTTTGCTCTTCCCTCCCTGGAGGTAGTATACTTTGCTTCCTTTGAATCCTTCCGGTGTCATTCCATAGGCTTCATTAATCCAGGTCGCACCGTTTTTCATAAACAGGCTCAGTTGTCCTTCGAATCCGTCCGCATTGTTCTGTTTGGTGTGGGTGTCAACGGCCAGACCTCTCCACAGGGAATCTCCTGTCCCCAGCCCGAGGTATATCTGGCTGTATTTCTGCGGTTCGGACGGATTTACGGCTCCGTTAAGGACTCCCACATTCCCTTCAATGGTTACTTTCTTTGTCCCTGCTTCTATCTCATCTTCATCTACATTAAAGTCTATTTTTCCGCTTTCCGCCGCCAGTGCATAGTGCGCTGCATCATCATTGTTCTCGATGGAAACGGTGCCGCCTCCTTTGACCACGACGGTTGAGCCGCCTCCATTGGCCAGGATGCCTGTTCCTTTTACTTTCAGATCCACATCGCCGTCAACAGTGATATGACCTCCTTTTTGGATGGCATAATTGGATCCCGCATAGAGTCCGGCTGTGCTGTAATGGGCATAGGCGCCTCCCGGATTGGCTGTATTCTCTACGCCCCATGTTCCGCCTTCTCCTTTAATGGTCATATTCCCATGGATATCCAGGCTGGAATTTCCTGCCACATAGGCACCTAATGCATAGCCTTTGCCTTTTGACTGTATGGTTACGTCTCCGGTGATGTCTGTTTTATAAGCATTCTGTTTGTTTCCGTTTTGAAGGTGGATACCTTCGGAACGGCCGCTCTTATTTCCCGCTTTCACCGCCAATTCTTTGGCCGTTATGCTGAGACTGTCTTTAGAACTCTGCTGCACGGTGGAAACGGTACCGTTCTGATCTCCGGCAGAAGTAAATGCCAGTCTCTTCCCTTCCGCTTTAATGACTACCGGCTTTTCACTGCTGACCATCGGTTGTCCGTCGGTCATCTGCAGGTCGGTATTTTCTTTGAAGAGATAGGTTCCGTCTGCCTGGCGTATTTTCTTTTCCGCATAGTACTTATCTTTGCCTGCATCCCCTGTAATCGGACTCAGTTCGGCTGCCGGCTGAGCGGTAACTTTTACATCTTCACTCTTTACGGTACCCTGCCCCTTATCTTGAGTAAAAGTAATATTGCCAAATCCAAGTTCCGCTGATGAAGCTGTCAATCCTTCCGCTACGACCGCCTTCCCTTTCAAATTACGCTCATCTGTGACATAACTGGAATAATACACCTTCCCCGCAAGAGCATTCAAAGCCTGAGAGACTTTTTCCTTATTCCCCATATCCAAACCGCTATTGCTCGTAACAACGGTCAGAAAAGAATTCTGCCCTGCCTTATCAATGATAAAATCCCCGGCTGTATAATCTTCAATTTTCGTTCCATCATTCTGGTGATCATATATCAGTTTCGCATTTCCGCGGAAATCATCTATTTGTATCTTACGCTTATCTTTCTGAATAATAACCCCGCCATCGGCATTTAAACGCGTCAAATGACTGTCTCCGACATCTATTCTCCCGTTTTTATCTCTGCCGGTTCCATATTTTTCATGTTCCCATGTCGCGCCGTTTTTTAATGCAAGAAATCCTTTGCTTCCTGTCAGCACCCACTCGTTATACGGCCATGTGTGCAAATCTGTTGTAAATAACCCTTTCAATACAGATTGAGAATTTCCAAGCCCGATAAAAACACTCGAATTCTGTTTTGATCGTATGTCCCCCAGAACTTGTACATTTCTTTCGGAATGGGCTACCGTAACATTCCCTTCAGTGTCCACACCTGCGTTCATGTAAAATTTACTCTTAGCATTGACAGAAACCGCTGCTTCGCCTTTGGAGTCAATTTTCCCTCCGCCGACAGCCGCCTCACCCCTATCAACAACTATACCAGAAGGCGCTTCTATATCGACGTCTCCGTCTACGGTGAGACGAGCCGCTCCGGGAGTGCTTTGAAGATAGATTCCTTTTCCCTCAGACCGTATCTTAACCGCATGGTCAGCACTTCCTCCATTTCTAATCCATAAATTGGAATTAGCTGCTTCATCATCAGACCGTTCCGCAAACAAGTATATGCCATAATCAACACCGCTGACAGACAAACTTCCCAGATTTTTCATCGTCAGATTGCCGCTACGCACAAATAACCCGGCGGATCCTCTGCCACCCCATTGGAAAGATCCTCCGATTCTATGTAAATCACCTTTCCCTGCACGCAGGGACAAATCATGCCCATTCATGTTGACAGTTCCGGTTTTGCTGCTTCCCCAGACCAAAGCGCCAAAAGCATAAAGTTGATCCATAATACCCGGATCTGTCTTATGAAAAACAAGACTTCCCTTGCTCAATTCGGTTGATATAATGGTATTTTTGTTAAACGTATAATCAGAACCGTTTCGGATGCCTTTTCCTGACCAAAAATCCTGCTCTGCTTTCGCACCATCCCAATCAGCTTCAGCAATCTGATGATCCTTATATTCTTCGCCCGATGTTTCCGCATTTATCTGGGAAGGCAAGATAACCAATCCCGACAAAAGACTCAGGAGCACTGCTCTCTTTAAATGACACGGCCAAGTTTTACTTATTCTGGATCTCATTATTTCTCCTCTTTTCTGTACATACTGAAAATAAAACATAAACATGCATAACATACTTACAGCAGATCATTCATATAATCGAAAACACAAAACCGCTTTCATGATTGGCAACACAATTCCGACAAAACACATTCCATATCATCTTTTATAAACACAGAGGAGGTCTGCCGATAACAAACCGGCAGGCCTTCTGTTTTCCTAATATTGATATTATTTTGCTTTCCTGTCTATTTACAAAAGATTATTCTGTCCATATCAGAAGCTGAAGCGAATGCCTGCGTCTATTCTCCACTTGCTGGAAACGTCAGCCCCGAAGTTTCTCGTGTAGGTTCCGTACAGATAGGTGTTCCTGTTCACCAGCCAGCTTCCTCCTACTTCTACGTCTACCCAGCTGTCTTTCAGGTCTACTTCTGTCCCGCTCGTCGGTTCGTTTTCCGCACTGAAGATGCTCTTCACTTTCCCTCCGAATTCATGGGCCAGCGCTATCTTCGCAAACAGGTTGCTTCTTTCTGTCTCTTTTCCTATCCCCAGTCCGATTCTCCCTATCACGCTGTTTATTCCGTCCTGGTGGATGTGCATTTTCTTCCCCCCTGCATAGTCGCTTACGGCGTCATAGTCTTTTCCTCCTAAGTGCCCTGCGGTGAGTTCAATGCTCGGGTCTATGTAGAAGCCATTTTCTTTCTTCATCCGCTTCCCGTATTCCATGCTCAGCGACAGGCCGTTTGTCCTGTACTTCCCTTCCAGGCGGTGGTTCATTTCGTTGTATACGGTGTAGTCGTTCTTGATGTGGCTTCCTTTCAGGATGACGTCTATGTACTGCCCGTCTTCTTTCTGCATGGTTCCGTACAGGGCAAGGCTTGCCAGCTTCCCTTTTCCTGTCCCGTTTGCATAGGTGTCCTTCCCTGTTCCGTAGTCCAGGGCCGCCCCGATGGTCCAGTTTCCTTTTTTCTTGTCGTAACCTACCTGGGCTATGTCATAGGTTTGTTTGAGGTAGGTGTTCTGTTTGTCTATCTTGTTCTTTCCGCCCAGGTATCTGGCCCAGATGCCGTTTTCTTCTTTGGCCAGTCTTATGTCTCCCATTCTTCTCTGCAGATCGTTGTTGTTTCCTCTCCACAGAAGGACGGCAGAGGTCATGGCTGTTTTGGCGCCTTTCATCATCTGGGTTTCTTTGCTTCCATAAATAATGGGAGGCTTCGGCTTGGGGTTCGGGTTGGGATTGGGATTGGGATTCGGTTTGGGATTGGGATTCGGGTTCGGGTTCGGATTCGGATTCGTTTCTTTTACATACCCTTGTCCACTTGCTTCACGGAAATCCATGTCCGCCATCTTCAACGTCGCAGAGGATGCTGTCAACCCTTCCGCAATCGTCGCCTGCCCTTTCAGGTTCTTTTCCCCCTTTATGTATGCATCATAGTACAGCTTGCCTGCCAGGGTATTCAATGCATTGTACACCTGCTTATCGTCAGTCATCGTAATTCCGCTGTTATCCGTCATCATGGTAACTGATGAATTTTTTGCAGCTTCTTTTATGTGCACATCTCCTGTCTTATAATCTTCCGCCTTCGTACCCGCGTTCTCATGTTCATAGACCAGCTTCATGTTCCCTTCGTATTTATCGATGGTCAGTTTATGCGGATCATTCTGCAGCAGTATGCCTTTGTCCGCGCGCAGGCTTGTTACATGGCTGTCAATAGATTCTCCCTTACCGCGATTCTTGTAGTTGAAATCTGCGCCTTTCTTGTGATAGTATCCTACTCCTACCTGCTTGTGTTCCCAGACTGCTCCATTTGCCAGCACCATAGATACTTTTCCGGGTATCTTTCCCCATTTTTGCGTATCCGGATTAATTCCCGATATATCCGTGGTTACCAGACCCTTCAAGAAGGAGTCTTTATTGTTCAGTCCCAGCATGACATGACCGCCGCTTTCAGCACTGACATCCCCGGTAATCTTTACCGGACGGGTCGCAGAAGTAGCTTCTACCTTATTCTCATCATTCAGCTTTGCATTGACGAGTATCGAGCCGCCTGTATAAGCAGCCAAGGATGCGACATCTGTTCCTCTAATCGTTCCTCCTCCAATAGATACTTTTGCTCCGTGAGACTCAACAGCTCTCCACATCTTGGAGTCAATATCCACAAGTCCTTTAATGTCTACGAGCGCACTTCCATTATGTTTCTGCGCTTCAATAGCACCGAAATCTTCTCCCGTGTCTTTTACACGGATTTTTACTGCATGTGCCGGATCATCATCATTTTCTATGATTAACTTTGCATGGCCGCTTCCGCTTTTCCATCTTTCGTCACCACGTACCCCTGCTACCAGGATTCCTCGTCCATAAAGGCTTCCCTTCGGATCGGATTCGATGTACATTCCGTTGACATTCTTGATTGTTAATGTACCGCTGTAGACGGTAATTGCATTGGGGTTTTTCTTCGGCAGGCGCTCCGTAATAGATTTCAGTTCCAGCCGGTGTCCGGTCATGTCGATATCCCCGACCACATCACCATTCCAGTAGATATTTCCGAACTTATTATCGTTTACCGTTGTTACAGGATCATCTTCCGCATGGGTTACCAGTGACAAGTCATGATCAAATTTATAGTGGCCTTTTCCGTCATAAACTCCCGCTTTAGACCAGAAATCCCGCGCTTCTTCAGCAAAATAGTTCGCTTCCACGATTTGATGGCGTACCGGATTAACCAGTGGCGGCGGCGTGGGTTTTCCCTGCACATATCCCTGTCCGTTTTCTTTCTTGAAGAGCATGTCTTTCATTTCCAAGGTCTTGGATGATGAGGTCAGTCCTTCGGCTATTGTCGCCTGTCCGGTCAGTTTTTCTTCTCCGGTCTTGTAGGCATCGTAATACAATTTTCCTGCCAGAGCATTCAGTATTTCATATATCTGGGCTTCATCAGTCATGGTAATTCCACTATTATCCGTGACTACGGTAATGCGTGACCCTTCTGCCGCAGATCCGATGTGTACATCTCCCGACTTGTAATCTTCCGCCTTCGTACCCGCGTTCTCATGCTTATAGAACAGTTTCATATTTCCCTTGTAGTTCTCAATGGTTATCGGTTTCTCATTTTTCTGGTAAATGTTGCCGCCATCAGCCTCAAGGTTTTTGATTTTACTTTCTTTAATGCCGTCTGTCCGGGCTCCTTTTCCTTCATGGTACCAGGAGGCTCCGTCAGAAAGCATCATGTACGTTTGACCAGCTGTTCCGGCATCTGTTCCTATCAACCCTTTTATGTAGGATCCGTCCGTATTCAGAACCAGTCCCAATCTTCCTTTCTGAGCAAGTACATTCCCTTCTATCTGTACATCATGTTTGACTGCTCCTGCCGTAAGAACATTTCTGTCCGACAAATTGCCGTTGATCTGGATTTTACCGTCATTATTTATCTTCAAACTGGACGCCTTATCCCCTTTGGCTATTATTTTCCCGCCGCCGATTGACACATCGCCCTTATTTGCCTGAATTACGCTGACATCATCATTCTCAACATCTACCAAACCTTTTATAACAAGCTTTGCGCTTCCGCCATCCTTTACACTCCTGCCGTCCACAAGTATAGCTGCGTCTTTTTCCGCTGCCGTATTACGTATCTTCACAGCATGTTCCGCTTGATTATCATTAGATATAGTGAGGCTCGCTCCATTTCTGCCCTGTCCCCAGACATAAATACCGCTCTTTGCATTTTTATCGCCATGTATGTCAATATCTATACCTGCCGCGTTCTTTATTTCCAGATCACCGCCATGTGACAAAATTCCCGACGCATAATGCCTTAAATGATTTGCCTCAGAAACCAAGGTCAGCTTATGTCCGTTCATATCAATAAAGCCATCCGCTGTATAATCCGGATCTCCCCATATGATATTTGCTACATTGGCACCTTGATTTCCCCCGTATGTCAGAGTCTTGGGATTTGATAAATCAACCTTGATCGTGGTATCGGACTTCAGGACATAACGATGATCATCATCCTCACCATCTTTATACCCGTTATTCATCCAATACATATTCCCCGATCCCAGACCATCTTCAACAATCTGTTCACTTACATCCAGATTTGCCGGCGGCACGGGTTTATCTTCTACATACCCCTGTCCGTTTTCTTTTTTGAACAGCAGGTCTCTCATTTGTAATGTTTTAGATGACGCCGTCAGTCCTTCGGCTATCTCTGCCTGTCCCGCCAGCTTCTTTTCTCCGTTTTTATAAGCATCGTAATACAGTTTTCCCGCCAAAGCATTTAAAGCCTTATACACCTGGTCTTTATCTGTATCAACAATTCCTTTATTATCTGTAACTACTGTAATGCGTGATCCTTCTGCCGCGGATCCGATATGGGTGTCTCCCGCCTTGTAGTCTTCCGCCGCTATGCCTGCATTCTCGTGGGCGTAATAGATTTTTCCCGCGCCGCTGTAATTTTCAATTACAAGCTGTCCCGCATCTTTTTGATAAATTGCACCGCCTTTTGCATCACCGGCAAACCTGGTTACACGGCTGCCCTGTCCCGCATTCAGCGTGTTCCATTCACCACCTTCTGAAAGAAAAAGATTCACCTTTCCTTTTATATCTGCCTGTGTTCCGCCGACCCATTTCGATCCGGCAGTAAGACCAACATAAGCTTCTGATCCAGCATCCATGCGAATCGTCCCCTGCAAATCCGCTTTTGATATTCCGATTGCGCTTCCATCCTGATTCACATTGATAAATGTCCGGAATCCTTTCGCGGCGCTGATAAGATACCGTTCTTTCTGATTCTCTTTGACTTTGAGCGTACCGCCGCCAATACGAAGAACATTCTTCTCTGTTTTGCCGCCCCAAAGCGATTCGTCCGTTTTAATCAGGTCAGAAAGTGACCCATTCTTTGAATCATCAATATCCGCTGAAGTAATAGAAATAGTATTATTGCTTCCAATCATATATATGCCATAAGTTTTTGACTGATCGCCCCGATTCCATTGCATAAGGCTAATTGCGCCCGGCTTGATTGTGAATCTTCCATTAATCGCTAAATCAGAACAGTCCATAGACGAAATGCCTGTCGTTTTGATAGAACCGCCGCGCAATTCTTCAATCACTACATCAGCATTGATCGTCGTCTTCACCAGGTCTTCACTTACTTTTTTATTAAATCTCTGGCTAAAATTACCCACTGCGATACCATGTGCAGCAGTATACTTGCTGCCGCTGTCTCCTGAGGGCGACCACAGCGTTTTCGCTTTGATGGTAATCGTACCGTTTTTCCCCGGATTGGTTTTATTGCTGTCAACCACGATAGTTGTCTTATTATTCGCCTTGATCCCGTATGCAGAATAATCGGTCCCCAAATCAGCAACTTTCGTCAAGTCGAGCGTCAGGTCATGACCCGCCATATCAATATTAATTGTCTTAATTGAGGCCTTATCATGCGTATATCCTAAAATACCTGCTGCGACGGACTTGAATCTTTCTTTAGGCATGTTATTTTTATTAACAACCTGTGCCAGACGGTCTGCAGTAAATACTTCACTTTCACTGATCGGATTTGTAGACTGATCTGCCATCACCTGGCATGTACCCGCCAGCAGCGCAATTGTAACACCGGCAGCCAGCCGCCTCATCTGTAATTTACTTACCTTATTCCGTTTCATAATTCCTCCCTATTTTTCAAACATAAACTCTCCGCCGGATACTCGATTAGCATCCCGGCCTTACCCGATAGCAGGCAATTCATCCTCTTCTAAAACATACCCATCCGGATCTGAACCGCTTACCGCGGTCATGAAACCCGTGTCACATGAACCGGATTTACTCCAAAAAGTATTTCAAATTATCCATGCCCGGCACTCCCTTTCATCCACTCCATTAAACGCAACAAAAAACGAGACAATAAAAAGATGCACAGATTTCATAATTCTAAATCTGAACCGGATTTCCCATATCCGGCTTCCTTATGCATCTAACCTTATGCCTCGCAAGTCATTAGAAAATCAGAAAACAAAGTGGCACCCTGACTTAGTTCCTCATTCTGTCATATCTCCGTGAAAGACTTACTATGACACAATTCCCCATACAGTTGCGGGCCAGTTCCGGAGTCTCACCGGATTCCCCACATGAGCTCTTCAGCTTTTGTCCTCATATAGTATTAAATTATTGGATAACCATTATTTATTAAGAAACAGCTATTTGTATCTCATAATTTCAAATGATTATCTAATTTCATCTTGTAAATTATACTATATTACTTTTCACATATCAACAATAAATGATATTCCAATTGGTAATTTTAATTATTTTTTATAAATCCTTTTCAAATACAATGCTAACTTACTCTGTTTCGCATACTTATCTAATTATCTCCCAAGTATAAAAGACTGCCGTCCTGTCCCCAGGAAAGCAGTCCTTTATTTTTTCTTCTTATTATTCAGTTCTCATGACAAAATCTTGTTTCATTCCCCTTTTGGAAGTTGACATCATGCTCAGAAGCTGAAGCGAATTCCTGCATTGATTCTCCAGTCTACCTTGTAATCTCCGCCAAAGCTCTTTGTGAAATCTGCATAAATCATGCTTCTCGGACTCAGGTAGTAGTTGCCGCCCAGTGCAATTTCTGCCCAGGTATCCTTAAGGCTGAACGAGGAACGCTTGCCTGTTTTTCCGGGTTCACTGAACAGGATGTGTCCATCTCCGTCAAATTCATGGAACAGACTTGCTTTGGCATAGAAATTGCCTTTGTCACTCTCTACTCCGGCTACTACACCCAGGCGCCCAATCAAACTGTTGACTGATGATTGATTGACACGCATGCTTTCACCACTAGGCGCCGCTGCATCAAAGCTGTCCGATGACAGCCGGCTCCATGTCAGTTCTGCCTGCGGCGTTACAAAGCCTTTGCCCATACGAATCTTTTTACCGTATTCGGCACTGATGCCATATCCGTATGTATCATACTTACCTTCTACATAATTCCTGAGTGCCGGTGCACTGTACTTGTTGTAGGCTGTGAACTTATTAGAAAGTTTTCCTGCTTTCGCAATGACATCCACATATTGTCCATCTTCCGACACTCTGGTCGCATAGGCCGCCAATGTGTACAATTTCGGATCGCCTTTTCCTCCATATCTGTATGTTGCGCTGCCGTCATTGTATCCGAAAGCACCGCCTACATGCCAGCCTGATGCCAGACGTTTATCTATGCCCACCTGGGCCGCCCAGTAGCTGTTCTTCATATACGCATTGTTGGCGTCATAACTAATCCGGCCGCCGTAGGCTCTTGCCCACAAACCACTTTCCGCACCAATTCTGAGATCTCCCATGCGCTTATACATATCATTCATATCATTCCGCCATACAAGGATAGAGGAAGTCAGAGCGCTTCTGGTACTGCTCATGATAGAAGTTTCATAATCTCCGGTTTCAATTTCCGGCTTATTCGGCTTGGCAGGTGTGTAATCAAAGTATCCCCGTCCATCTCTCTTAAAGCTCAATGCTTCAGTTTTCAGACCGGCACTGCTGGATGTCAGCCCTTCTGCAATTCTCAGCTTACCTTTCAGATTCCTTTCTCCATTTTGATATCCGGTATACTGCAGCTTACCTGCCATCGCATTCAGCACTTCGCTAACCTTATTCTTATCAGCCGCTTTGTCCGAATTTGTATCCAGTCCGGCATTATCGGTAATCATGTCCACTGTGGAACCGGCATCGGCTGTTGCAACGAAAGTGCTGCCGCCAAGTACCTTTGTCGGATTCGTCTTGTCATGGGCATAAATAAGAGATAACCTGCCGCTGAGTTTCCCTATATCTGTATTTCCGCTTTCCGAAGCTGTCTTATCAAGAACGCCGTTGTTGGAAATAAGCTTGCGAACCTTACTATTGCCGGTCTGTTTCCATTTGCCTTCCAGATCGACATCCGTATTACTGTTCATACTGGTACCTGCCCAGGTACTGCCATTCCCCACTTTAACTTGCGTTTTTCCGCTGCCGGCACTGTTTCCGTCCCAATTTCCACCATTGGAAAGAGTTATATCCGTTTGACCTTCACCGGATACATCCCCTTTCAAAGCATTTCCGGCCCGATCCATAACAACATCAGCTGCAGATCCGGCATCCGTTTTAACACCGCCGGAAATCTTACCGTTTCTCAGTTTAAGCTTTCCGCCGTTAAGCGCGGATGCACCATTTACAACATTTGTATTTTCTGTTTCAATCGTTCCGTTATCTGCCGTCGCCGCACCGCTTACACTGCCATCGGTCAGATTGATACTGCCGCCCGCCGCTGCAGCGGCATTGCCTTCCGTTTTCGCCTCGCGGAGGGAAACAGTACCGCCATCGGCTTCCACATCTCCTTTCAGTTTACCACTCTGAAGGCTTACTGAAGATCCGGCACCCGCACGAACAGCTTTGCCGCCAGCTCCTGCCGTTACATTGGTTATACCTGCTGCTTCCACAATACCGCCGCCAGAGGCCACGATACCATCTCCTTCGGCAGTGATATTAGAGTTTCCGGAAAGAAGCACTTTACTTCCCGCACCGTCGGCAACTACACCGGTCTTGCCTGTAATATTGGCATTGCCCTTAATATCAGCGGTCTTTCCTCCTTCTGCTTTGACACCGACGCCAGTATTTCCTCCATTCAGATTCAGCGTATTTTCTCCGCTGTCCACATGGATATCCTTCGCACCTGCATCGACAGCCGCACCGGAATCTCCGTTGACAGTAGCCGGATTCTTTGTGAACTTATAGGTATCCGTATCCGATTTATAAACGCCGGCTTCCTTGTATACCTGTTCAGAAGCAGTACTGCCGTCTATAGTCTTATTAATCGGATCCGTGACCTGTTCATTCGGATAAGCGGTTTCATAAAGGTACTGCCCCTGACCGTTATCTTTCTTAAAGGTGATATTTCCTGTTTTGAGAACTGCTTCAGAACTGGTCAGACCTTCTGCAATTTTTACAAAACCGGTCAGATTCTTTTCTCCGTCTGCATACGCTTTATAGAAAAGTTTATTCGCAAGAGCGTTCAGTGTTTCACTGACCAGATTCTTATCCGCAGATGCATTGGAAGATGTATTCAGCCCCTTATTATCCGTGATGAGGGATATGCCAGAGCCAGATGCCGCTTTCCGTATGATGAAATCTCCGCCGATCATGGTTTTCGGCGCTGGTTCTTCGTGCGCATAATATACATCCGTGTAACCGCTATAGTTATCTACGGTGATATTTCCTGTGTCTTTCTGGAAGATCTGTCCTGCCTTATCCGCACTTACTCCGCCGGCAAGTCTTGTCAGATGGCTGCCTTCGAAGTTTTTACCGCCCCAGGATGTTCCGGTATCTCCATACTTTTCATTCATCCATGCGGCACCGTTGGCAAGGAACAGATTGGCCTCCCCTTTGAAGGTCAACTCTCCTGCTTTCTTCCCTTCATCGGGGAATGCATTATACACAACCCCTTGGAGTGTAGAATCCGACGTGGTCAGTCCCAGATTAATCTGTGACAAAGTTCCTTTCTTATCCACCTCATTGACAGCACCGGTCGTTACCGCCAGATTTCCCCTAATATTGACTTTCTTGTCAAGGCTTCCTACGGCATTTCCGTTGCTGTCAAGCTTGACATTCATGTTGACAATACCGTCTTCTGCACGGATAGCCGCATAGGGATTTGTCGATGCCTTGTCCACTTCAATGCTGCCGCCGCCGTTGACTGTCACTTTGCTGCCGCCGGCATTGGCAAAAATACCATGGGCTTTGCCTTTCAGGTCTACATTTCCGTTGACTGTGATATCAGCTCCCATAGAATTGGGCCCCATATTACTGGTGGAGTATAGTCCGGTTGCCCCATAATAACTAAAGCCGCCATTGTGTCCGTCCACATCGGCTGTCACATTTCCATTAACTGTCAATCTGCTGTTTCCCTGGATATAAGCACCCAGCGTATTGGCTGTTCCGCTTACTTTCAGATTGACATTTCCATTAATCGTCATTTCGGGCCGAATAGCTGCATTGCTGTTTGCCATATGGATGCCTTCAGCACGGGATGTGCTTGTCACTTCTACATCCAGGTTCTTCGCGGTGATTTCTGCTTTCTTCGCAGTAGACTGGTTGATTCCGTAGACTGTACCGCTGCCTTCCACCGTCTTCATTTTCAGCGTTTTTCCATCAGCCCGGATAATGACATCTTCTTCTACTTTTACTGCAGGTCCGCCTGCGGCAACAGTAATTTCAGAATCCTTTGTAAATTTGTATGTACCGTCTTCTTTACGCACACCGGTATTGACATATTTCATGTCCTTCGCCTTTACGCCGGTGATAGTATCGGTAAATGCTGTTTCTGTCTGTTCTTCAGGAATATCCGAAGCCGGTGTATAGAGGTACTGCCCCTGACCATTGGATTCCTTGAACGTCACATTCTTCAAATCAAGAGAAGCTTCCGATGCAGTCAGCCCTTCCGCCAAAGCTGCCTTGGCAGAAAGTTTTCCATCCTTTGCCAAGTAATAGAGCTTTCCTGCCAGAGCATTCAAAGTTTCACTGACCAGATTCTTATCCGCCGCTTTAGTTGAAGACGTATCCAATCCGTTGCTCCCCGTCATCAATGTAATACGGGAACCATCCAATGCCTTGGATACCTTGAAATCGCCGCCGATCATTTGTTTTGGCGTGCTATTTTCATGGTTATAGTAAATGCGGCTGAAACCGCTGTATGTGCCGACTTCCACATCTGCCTTGTCCTTCATAGCGATGAGCCCCGCATGATCCGCGTCTTTTCCGCCGGTCAGGGTTGTCAGATGAGAAATACCGTCATAAGCCCCGTACAATCCGTTTGACGGACTCGGAAGCGTCGTTTTCCCGTTATTTCCTGCCGCATAAACGGCATCGGCGCGGGAAACCGCTTCATGATTCCAGGTCGCACCATTCTGGAGCCACAGGTTGATATCTCCCTGCTGTGATTTTCCGGTAGGCGTATTTTTATTCGTATTCGATACAACACCGCTCCAGGTGGAATCAGACGTCGTCAACCCCAGATTAATGGCACCGTCACGGAAATAGTATGTATTATCTCCATTTCCATCATCTTTCGATGCATAGAGATTCCCCACCAGATTCACTTTATGGTCGGAGGCTCCGGTCACTTTGACTTTGCCGCCGGCATCCGTTTCAGTCTTTACATTCACATTAACAGTACCGCCAAAAGCACCCAATGCCAGGAATCCCCGTTCTCTACTCTTCGGCGTGATAATATTGACATCGCCATTCAAGGTAAGAACATTATCCAATGAATTCTGCCCTGCGACTTTATAATAAGCATCCGTTACCGCGCCGTTCCCTTTGACTGCCATATCTACATTGCCGTTGATCGTGATGGAACTGCCACCTTCTTTGCCAAGATAAATTCCTTCCGGCGCCCAGCGGCTTCCCATATAGGTAGGATAGCCGCCGTCTTCTCCGGTACCCTTAATACCCCAGAAATCATCGGAAGACTGGTCATTTCCGGTACCGCGCATGGTGACATTGCCATTGATGGTCAGTTTGGTCTTTGCCGCTTCTGCCGCCCCCATATGCCCCATAAAAATACCATCTACCATATATGCACCGCCGTTGACGGTCATATTCACATCGGAATTGACAGTAATATCATCTCCGTCTTCCAGATAGATTCCATAAGTTCCCATCATACCGGCTTCCGGTGTCTTCAGGTTCAACTGTTTCGCGTTAATAACCGCTTTTACATTCGGCGTCATTCCTATCGGCGCCCAATCACTGCCGCCGGTGGTAATATTGACTGTCTTTCCTGCAAAGTTATAAGCCAGGTTCTTGCTATTTCCGCCTATCTGACTGACAGATCTGCCGAATACCTTGGAATCCTTCTTATAATCGAAAGTAATCGGACCATTTGCATCAATAATGTCACCGCTCGGATCTTCTTCGGGCGTATAGATGTACTCACCCTGACCGGTCCCGTTCTTGAAAGATATATTGCCTGTCTTCTTTGCCACGGCGGATGTTGTCAATCCTTCAGCAATTTCTACTTTACCCGTAAGATTGGTTTCTCCATTTTTATACGCAGTATAAAACAGTTTATTCGCCAGTGCATTAAGGGTGGCATTTACCAAATTCTTATCTTTTGCCTTGCCAGAATTTGTATCCAATCCCCTGCTGTTGGTACGCATCGTAATACCGGAACCGGCTTCCGCATTAGCAATTATCGTATCTCCGCCGATCATTGTTGCAGGAGACGATGCCTCGTGATCATAAACAAGAATAGTGTGTCCGCTGTAATGATCAATAGTAATGGGATTACTGTCTTTCTGGGCAATTACACCTGCCTTAGCCGGCGTGGTGCCTCCTGCCACTTTTGTCACGCGGCTGCCTGCAAACAAACCATACTGGTCTTTCGCCGTCTGTCGGTTTTCCCATATTCCTCCGTCCGACAGATACAGATTCACAGGACGCTCGTCTTCATTATCAGAAACACCTGTCCACCGGGATTTACTGCTGCCCAGACCCAGATTAACAGTTCCCCCAGCTCCTAAAGAAATTGTGCCCTGCACAATGACATCCTTTCCATTGGATCCTGTTTTCGCATCATTCATCCCCATGGTAAAGGTACCTGAAGTAGCAGCCACAGCTATATAGCTGGCTTCCTCCCTGTCATCCGGCGTAAGGATTGTGCCTCCGGCAATGGTTACCGTATTTTTTTCACTGCCGCGCATATCTACGCCGACACCTTTGACCGCCATATCCACGTTGCCGTTTAAGGTGAACGAAGCACCGTCTTTATCATAGATATTGATGCCTGTTGCCAGATATGTCTTTATGCTGCCATACCCGCCCTTTTGAGCCGCAGAAACACCATAGGCATCATTTCCGCTTCCCGTGCCTTTCATAGCCAGGTTACCGTTAATGGTCAGCGCGGAACCGCCGTTATACAGTTTGATTCCATTCGCAAAACCGTCTCCGCCCTGTTTGGCCAGGATAGACACATTGCCGGCAATGTCTGCCTTTCCGCCTTCATGGATATATATACCGTATACATCACCCACAGAAGATTTGGTATCGATGGAAATATCTTTTGCCACAGCGTCAATCTTTTTCTTCGTGTACATGCCTACAGCACTGTTGCGTTCTGTCTTATTCTCCGCATTCAGTTTCAGACTCTTATCTGCCGCATGAATCGTAATATCCTTATTGATCCCCACCACGGCGGCCACAGCCTTATGGTAGCCAAGATCTTCTGTCGTGGTATCTCCGTCATCGACAGTGACCGTATTCACCGCATTGGTAAAAGTATACACGTCATCTTTCAGCACATTGGCTTTGACATACTCCTGATCCTTATCGGCTTCTCCGGTGATAGGGGTACCGAAATCAGACGTAGTCTGTCCATGAGGGTCATCTTCTGCGGGGGTAAATTTATATTCACCTCTGCCCGTGACATCCTGGAAGCTCATATTTCCCGATACGATGGCAACCGATGCGGAACTTGCCGTCAGGCCTTCCGCAATTTCTACGGTACCTTTCAGATTATCTTTGATTGCCGCATTGTTATAACCGGTATAGTAAAGCTTATTCGCCAAAGCGTTCAGAGTTTCACTGACCAGATTCTTATCGGCCGCCTTGTTGGAATTGGTATTCAGACCGCCGTTCCCGGTTACCATTCTGACAACAGATCCCGGTTCCGCTTTTTTTATCAGCGTCCTGCCGCCAATCATCTCTTTTGGCTTTTCCGCTTTATGGTCATAGACAAGGATTGCATGACCGCTGTAATGATCTATATTGATGTCCCTGTCGTCGTTCTGTCTGATAATACCCGCGTGGGCCGCATCACTGCCGCCTTTGAAATAATCTATATGGCTGCCCATGTAAGAGCCCGTCACGGAAGCAGTCTTCTTATTATTCCAAACCGCATCATGGCTCAGATACAGATTGACCTCGCCGGCATCGCTGGAAAAACTCCTGTTATAATCGGTTACACCTGTCCATGAAGAATTCTTGCTTGCCAGCCCTACATTTACAACGGCCTTAGACCCTGATCTTCTTTCGGTGTAAATATTTCCCTGAAGCACAGTGTCTTCAGCTTTGGCAGCCGTTCCGTCCTCATTCATATTAATGAAAACAGTACCGTTCACGCCCTTAACAAGCTTTGAATTCCCCTGGGCATGTTCATCCATAGGCGTCAGAATCCTGCCGCTGCCAAGGCGCATAACGCCGCCTTTAGCGGTAGAATTGATGGCAGTCCCCTGAATTTTTACGTCCAGCGGCCCTTCAATAGTTAATTTGGCATTATTCCCGATATTGGCAATGGCAGTTACCGATATACCCGTTGTATCCTTGGCAGCTTTTACCGCTCTCCATTCATCGGCGCCTGTGCCGGCTATTTTCAGCCCGCCTTTAATAACAAGTTCCGCATTGGGTCCGCGGTTTGCCACGCCGTACGCTATTCTGCCCGAAGTAGACACCTTATCAATCACTACATCTCCGGCGACGGAAAGCTTGCCGTTCTCGGAAACATAAATACCTGTGGCTTCTCTTCCGTCCGTCTGATCCGCAGAAACAACCAGCGGCTTGTTTTTCTCCATGTTAATGAAACCGATGCTCTTCTTATTGCCGTCTGTCCCTTTTCCGACACGGACAGCCGCCGCCTTTGCAGACGTGGAAGAAGCCGCTTTCAGATGAAGCCCATGGTTTGCCATGTCCACGGTGATTGAATCATCGCCGTTGTAAGCTGCGCTGACATATCCAGCTTCAGCATGGGTGTCATCAGCAGTGACCGTGGTTTCGCCTTTCAGCAGTCTGTCCTTGATGATCGGTCCGTCCGAAGGCTCCTCCGGTTCATATACATAGGTGCCCTGTCCGTTCTTATCAGCAGCCGTATCTGTCCTGAAAGCAATATCCCCACTTGCTGAAACAGAAGAGGAAGTCAACCCTTCCGCAATTTCCACAGTGCCTTTCAGCTTTGTGTCACCTTGCACATAAGACATATAGTAGAGCTTATTTGCTAAACTGTTCAACGCTTTTCCCGCCGCCGTTTTATCGGCCGTATTGATTCCGCCTGCACCTGTGCGCAGCGTGATAGAAGACCCTTCTTCCGCTGTCTTGATTCTGAAATCACCGGCGCTGTAATTTTCAGCAGCGGAACCGTCTCCGGTATGGTCATAGAAAACAAGAGTGTGTCCGCTGTAATTATCTACAGTAATAGGCTTGCTGTCTTTCTGATAAATATACCCTTTATGCACTGCGTCACTGCCGCCATGAAGCTTCATTAAATAGCTGCCGTTATAGACAGGATTCTTACCAACAAGCGTCGTAGTAGTCACATGCGACTGCTGCTCATTTGTCCAGGTGGCCCCGTTTTGCAGATACAGATCAAAATTCCCGATATCATGCATCGTATTCCCGCCGCTGCCGTAATTATCATTGTACTGCTCATACGCCGCCACACCGGTCCAGGACGAATCCTTATCTGTTAGCGCCACATGAAGATTTCCTCTGTGCTGCCAATCTGCCAGCTGGCCTCCACTGTACTCAATAACTTTCTTTCCATACTGCCCTGTAACATACATATCCCCGATGATATTAGTTCTTGCGCTTCCTGGCGCACCATTTCTCATGTTGATATTGACAGTTCCCTTTTCCACACGGGCCGCATAGAAATTATGGGATTTATCCGCATCCGCTGCCGTAGAAATAGTACCGCCGCCGACAGAAATCACACTGTCCGCGCCCGCAGTATGCAATGCCGATCCCTTGAAATCAGAAATATTCACCGGCCCCGTAACGGTCATGGAAGTATTATCGCCTGTCATCCGGATTCCGGATACGCCGATATACCGTCCCTGTTTCTCTGCTTTATCACCGTCCACATTTGAAATAGTAAGAGAACCGTCAATCACCGCTTCACTTCCGCTGCCCTGGAAAGCAATACCTGTGGCGGAACCGCCTTTGGTATGCACCTTGGTAATCTCTACCGGCCCCGTTATATTCAGATGGGAATTTCCTTCAAGGAAAATGCCGTTGGCGGCACGGGTATCTGTATTGGTGGAAGTAATGCTGATTTTCTTTCCCGCATCATTTTTTACAGTGATATAATCATTATTTCCCACATAAACGGCATCGGCAATCTCATTGCCGCTTTCTGCCGCTATACTCAAATTGAATCCATTCATATCCACAATCATCGGATTATTTTTTGTTGTAGGAGTGGACTTATTGTACATGCCGCTGACCACTTTTCCCTGTTTCGCATTCGGTGAAACGCCTTTTGCATTGCGGTCAGCCGTTTCTTTTTCCGGACCGGTAATCGGCCCAACAATTTCATCTTGCGCCGGTGTATAGAGATACTGCCCCTGTCCGTCTTCTTTTTTGAAAGTCACATCTTCCATACGTTTGGACAGGCTGGAAGCCGTCAGCCCCTCGGCAATTTCCACTTTACCGGCAAGATTGGTTTCCCCATTTTTATACGCAGTATAAAACAGCTTATTCGCCAGCGCGTTCAGCGTCTCGCTGGCCAGATTCTTATCTGCTGCTTTGGATGAATCCACATTCAGTCCCTTACTGTCGGTAATCAGATTGATTCCCGATCCGGGCTGCGCTTTAGTCACGGTAAAAGTCCCGCCGAGGATATCCGTGGGTTTCTCTTCTTTATGACCATAGTATATATTGGTGAATCCCTTATAATCGTCTACCCGGATATTGATGCCTTCGCTGTCTTCATCCTCTCCGGGTTTCTGGAAAATATGTCCCGCCTTATCGGCGCTTTCCCCGCCGACCAGCCGTTTCAAATGGCTTTCCGAAAAATCCTCTCCGAAATAAGCATCCGGCGGTTCGCCCCAGGCCTCATTCGTCCAGGAAGCGCCGTTCTGCAGCCACAGATTAATTTCCCCAAAAAATTTCTTGCCACCGGCGTCATTGCCTTCATCTTTAAACGCATTGTATGCGACCCCCGTCCAGCTGGAATCGGGCGTAGCCAGCCCCAGATTGACGCGGGTATAAGGCTCCGGCTCATTCACATTGATCGCGCCGGCAGATGCGCCTACATTTCCTTTGATCGTAACTTTGGAATTACCGGCTCTGACAGGCACCTTATTTTCGTCCCGCTCCATATTCATCGTGGTGGTGGCGCACTCCGCCAGCAGTGCGTAATACCCCTTGGTATTATCTTTATTGATTTCTATATTTCCGCCCTTGAAATAAATATCCGAATGGCCGCCATTGGCAAATACGCCGTTGGCATTCACCTTCAGATCCACCAGTCCGTTAACGGTCAGCTTCGGTCCCATCTGGAGTGTGTAATTATTTCCGGCATAGATGGCAGAGCCGCCATAATAGCTGAAACCGCCGTCATTTTCCACATAGACCGCCCAGGGGTTCTTTTCATCATGGGTATTCATGGTTACGTTCCCATTGACAGTGGTTTCCGCATTGCCGCACAGATACATGCCCAGGCCGTAATTAGCGCCATGAGCCCTGATATCCATATCCCCATTAATCGTCAGCTTGTACGGCGTATCCTTATTCGTTCCGTTCTGTCCGCCTACACGGATTCCTTCAGCGCGACTTTTCGTATTCCCTGCATTAATAAATATCTTTTTTGCAGTAATCGTAGTCCCCTGCAATGACTCTATCTCAATCGCATGAAGCTCTAATTTCTTATTATTTCTTTCCGCATTAAAAATTAAAGTCTGTCCCGATGCATCAATATTTACAGGATGGCTTAAATCTCCTATCTTTATACCATTAGCGGTATTAATTATTGCATCTGTAGTAAACAGATAATTTTCCCCATTATCCTTTAAAATCTTTCGATTTACATAAATGTCATCTTTATCTTTCTCCCCGGTAATACCATTTGTAAGCTGTATCGCATCAGGATACTTCTTTTCCATGTCTTCTAAGAAATCAGCACGAACATCATGATACAAACCAAGACTGCCAAGTAATGACAACGTAACTGCCGCCGTCAGAAACCGTTTCCCCGATTTCCATTTTGAATACTCTTTCATAACCTGCTCCTCCGCCTTTTTATTCACCAGAAAATATGAAATATATGCACTGCTTCTATCCCCGCTTCTCTGCCATAGAGGATTATCTCCGGCCGGAACCGTTATGATGCCTGCCGTTCTGCCATACTATTTCCGCACCGCCTTTCTCAGAACTCGCACCGGAAACCGGCATTCAGCTGCCACTCCCGTTTCCAGTCCCCGCCAAATCCTCTTGTCACATCTATATAAATACGGCTTACAGGTGACAGATTATACGTGCCGCCTACCGTTAATTCCCCCCAGGTATCCTTTAAATCATAGCTGGTTTCCTTAGTACCGCCGTCAGCAGCGGAATAGGACGCTTTAATTCTGCCGCCGAATTCATGGGCAATGCCCGCTCTTACATACAGATCGCCGAAAGAACCGATACGTCCTGCTTCAATACCTGCCCTCGCCACATAACTGTCAAAAGACTGCCCCTTCACAGTCATCACGGCGCTTTTATTGGAAACATCGCATTCATCAGGTTCCAAATGCGCCCAGGTGAACTGGATCTGCGGCTGCCAGTAGAAATCTCCCGTTCCGAAGCGCTTTCCATATCTCCCTGCCACACTGTAACCTCTGGCGGTAGATGATCCCGTAAACTGATTTTTTCCTCTGTCATACAGGGTAAACTTATTCTTTATATAACCCCCTTTGACGATCATATCCACAAAGGCGCCCCGGGCAAGATCTTTCGAGCCGTAGAGCGACAGGGCATACAGTTTGCTGTCGCCTCTTCCGCCAAAATCATACTTGCCCTTTCCATCTCTGTAATCCAGAGATATACCTGCACGCCAGTTACTGGGGTAACGGCGGTCGTACCCGGCTTCGCCTGCCCAATAGTTTTCTTTTATTCCGATACCGTTTCCGTCATATTTCCATCTGCCGCCATAAGCTCTTCCCCATGCACCCTCCATGCCGCTTCGATAGCGGAGCATGTCCAAACGAAGCATCCCCTGCATGGCGTTATCTCTCCACTCCAAAGCGGAATCAGTCAGCACGCTGCGTCCACCTTTCATCAGCGCCGTCTCATTATCCCCATGGACAATCGGTGGAACCGGCGGTGTCGGTGGATTCGGGTTCGGATTCGGGTTTGGATTCGGGTTTGGATTCGGATTCGGATTCGGGTTCGGGTTCGGATTCGGGTTCGGGTTCGGATTCGGGTTCGGATTCGGTGCTGATCCTTTTTCTACATATCCCTGCCCGTGGTTGTCTTTCTTATACTTCATATCCGCTAATTTGGCAGATGCTGATGACGCGGTCAGCCCTTCCGCGATTTCTGCCTTACCCGCCAGATTACTCTCGCCGTCCACGGATCCCTCATAATATATCTTCCCCGCCACCGCGTTCAATGCTTTCCATACAGCATCATCATTATTCATATCAATACCTGCGTTATTAGTGGATACAACAATTCCCGAACCGGCAGCTGCTTTCTTTATCCGGAAATCGCCTCCGCGGTAAGATGCGGTCGTACCGCCATCTCCCTCGTGAGTATAAATAACTTTGACATGTCCGCTATAATTCGTCACGTGGATTTCCGATACTTCTTCAGGATAAATGATGCCTGCCTTATCGGCGGAGTTTCCGCCCACCAACTGGTTCACATGGGATACTCCGTCATATTTCCCATAGTGGAATACGCTCGGTTGGGGCATTTTTTCTACCTGAAGCCCATTGGTCCACGATGGAGAGCTGTGTTTCCATACGGCTCCGTTCTGCAGCCAGAGATTTACTTCTCCTGCCTGATCAGATCCGCTGTTGTCCACCACACCGATCCATTGGGAATCACTGTTTGCCAAAGCCAGATTGATACGGCCATTCTGGAAAAAGTAAGGCTGTCCGTTGTGGTCTTTATCATCCCGCATGGCAATGATATTCCCCTTGATATTCACTTTATGGGAAGCCGCATCCGCTCCTGCCATATTCACATTGATAGTGCCACCGTAACTGGCAAGGGCATAAAAACTCTCTTTATCGCTTGTCGGCGTCACTATGGTCACATTCCCTTTATTGGCGTTAATAACAGCAATATCATAGTCATCCATGCCGGCAGACTTGTAATAAGGATCCGTCTTCATTGCGGAGCCGCGGACAGCCAAGTACACATCGCCGTTGAGATCAATGGAGCTGCCGTCCGACATATCCACATCGACCCCCGTAGGTTGCCAGCGGGCACCGGTATATTCATCCGCCCATCCCGGAACATGGCCGTCCGGCCCGTAACCGCCATGTATTTCCGCCGCATTGACTCCCCATTTCGCGTCCCGGGAAGAGGAATCCGGAGGTTCTCCAACGGCTGCCGGATCCCCTATATATACGTTGCCATTGACAGTAATGTTCGCTTTGGCCCCCGTACCGGTGCCGGCACGCATCATGTAAATACCGTCGGCAAAACAGCTGCCTCCGTAAGTCTTAATCTGCAGGTTCCCGTTTATGGTCAGCCGGCTCCCGTCAGATGCGAGAATCCCCGCCCCCTGCGAATTTCCTGCTTCGCTGCTGGAAGTATCAATGGACAGCGTTCCTGTCCCGTCACCCACGGTGACAACGGATGTCGTTCCTTTCCCCGGCGTAATACCCTCAGCGTGATAAGTGCCGTGGATACTGATTTTTGATCCGTCTTCCAAGTTATACTTATTAACACCGTTTTCCACTTTATAGGCACTTCCGAAAGTTGCCTTATCTTTTTTTGCCTTGGTCGTGATACCGGAAGTATAAACCGGCGCCGCCAGCACATCCGAAACTGCTCCGGTGCCGCTGATAAGCAATGCTGCTATACCGGCTGCCAGCCACTTTTTTCTGCCATACACATATTTCATCATTATCCCGCCTTTTCTCCACTACAACGATCTATGCCTTACACTTCCATCTTCACGCCGAACAGCCATGTGCGCCCCGGCATGGAATACCATGTTCCCGGCGTATGGTCGCTCCATATGACATCTGTATGCTCCGCCCAAAGTTTATTGAAAATATTATTGATTTTCAGATAAAAATTAAAATCTTTTCTCGGTTCATAATTAAAGCTCAAATTATAAATTCCGTATTTATCGTTCGGCCACCCTTTCAAATCACTGTTTACCGGGTTCTTTCTCCGGATAAAATAGAATCCGTCCAGACCTCCGGTGAACTTCTTATTGTGATAGATCATGTCAAAAGTAAGTTTATCTTTCGGCGAATATCCGAGAGAAAAATTATCCCCGGGAACATTGGAGTACAAATGCGCCCATCCTACATTGGCGCTCCATTTACTCCCGATCTGCGAAATCAGCTGGGCATTCCATCCTCTTGAAACACCCTGATTAAAGTTTTTATATTTTTTTGATGAAGTATCATATCCGATAGATTGTTCATCTTTTGTTCTGAACCAGTTAAAGGTAAACATGGTCTTATCGCTGAATACATGGCTGTAGCCGACGGTATCCGTATATCCATAAGCAGGTCTGACCTTGGCATTTCCATACTGGGGAATATAAAGAACATCAAGCCCCGGCAGAATGTAGAAATCATTGCGTCCCGCATACACTGTATCCTTAGGTGTAATTTCATAGCTCAAACGATAGCTTTTGGATGTATGACTGGAAAAATCGGCAGTGTATTGATCTGTCTCAGGGCGGTCATGCCGCAGGCCTCCGGAAAGAGACCACCGGGGCAGGAAATTCCAATCTTCCTGTATATAAAAAGAATAATTTTCATACCAGTGGTTCGTTTTGACCGGATTCCCATTTACGTCAAATCCTGCCGCCCGAAGAACATTGTCCCTTCCCTTTGAATAATCCACACCAAAAGTCAGTCGGTTCCATTCATCATGGAAGCTCACCTGCTCGCCGATGATGTCATAAGTATAGTCGCTGCTTATCCCCCAATTGGACTGCGCATTCATGTCATAATCCTGAAAATAATTTGTCTTTACTTTATTCCGGCGGTAAGTAAACTGGTTATCCCAATGCTTCCCGATGGATATCTTATCCTGCAGAGTCAGCATATCGGACTTATAATCGCCATGATACCGGTTTGAATACACAAAATCATATCCTCTATATCTTGACTTCATTTTGTCATAACTTAAGGAAAGAGAATGTTTATCAGTAAAATCATAAGCAAATTTCACTCCGTCCGATAAGGTATGGGTGTGCCCGGGCCATAGCCTTCCGTCACCGGATTTGGTATCACCTATCAGCAGTTTGTCATAATAGGCCATGTAGGAAAACTTCCCTACTCTCCCCATAGTGGTCAGCTTATATATTTCCCGTCCGCCGGTTCCTCTGGCTATATCCACGGTCGTTTTCTTTTCCCCGGGATTCTTGGTGATGATATTGATCACACCGCCTTTGGCGCCACTTCCATACAACGCGCCGGCACTGCCGCGCAGCACTTCGATACGTTCGACATTGTCCATATTATTCAGCAGAGAAGAATACATATACCCTGAATTATTCGCGCCGTTGAAATCTGTTACACGTACACCGTCCACAAGCAGTATAATATCCTTACTCCCATTAATCCGGATCCCACTTAAATTGGCATTCAATCCATTTCCGCCATAATTCAGATACTGTGTCCCCGGAACCGTACGCAACGCATCTTCCACGGTATTCAGATGGAGTTTTTCAATCTGCCGGCTCGTAACTACACTGATATCGGCTCTGGCATCCACCAAATTTTCATTCACACGATTCGCTGTGACAACAACGGGCGCCATCTCAAAAACATACTCCTCTGCCAACACAGGGTATGTCATGCTCCCGGTTAAAACTGCTGCCATCGTCATTACCAATGTCTTCTTCATCCTGATTCTCCTCATGACCAAAAGAATATAAAAAAGATATGCACCGCTTCCGCGGCATTTCCCCGCACACAAAAAATTTATTTTTAATTTTTAACTTATGGTACGCTCATACCACAAATTTATAAAACGAGGCATAAGAAAGATACATAGAAGACTTCTGCCATATTAAAAATACAGCACCAGCTTCCTATGCATTAACTTATACCTCGCAAGTTACGCCAATCTCATAGAAAGCAGGTGGCACTCTGACTCAGTTCCTTATCCTGCGGCTCCTCTGTGAAAGGCTTACAGCCGCAAAACTCCCTCTACAGTTGCGGGACAGTTCCGGATTCTAACCGGATTCCCCACGACTGCTTTCCTTATATAATTTTGTGTGATTCCTGCATGCAGGATATAAAGGTTAAATTCTTAATGCTTAAACCCATTTGCTTTAAGAATACCCACTTTTATGATATCACTATGCCATATTTTTTACAATATATGACTAATACTTCTATCACTTGATCACAATACATAATTTATTTCTTCCTTAATATTAGGGATCTGTAATCAAGTTTTGTACAACACCGCCATTGTATTTGAATGTGCTGTGTATAACAGAATATAAGATTCCCGATTTTGAAAACCAAGCTGTATTCTTCGGTTTCAATTCCTTATTCCCAATGTCATACATTCATCAAAAAAGAGCTGTAGGAATGAGAAATCATTCACAACTCTCTTTTAATCACCGATCTGTAAAATTTTTTTGAAATACCAAGTCTTTGTGACATGGAACAGGAAATACTTTATGACGGACTGATTATTCCACATATCGTATCCGCTTTTTTATTTTTCTGTTCCGCTTTTGCTTTATCCCACCATCTTCGCATTCTTATATTCTTCAGGAATCGCAAGTCCCAAAGTTTCCGCCGATTTCTTATTGATAATGACTTCCAGCACTTCAGAATCCTCTACGGCAGTATCCTGTGTTTTGATTTTCCCGTCAAGCACATCCGCCGCCATGTGTCCTGCCTGTACACCGGACTTGTAGAAATCTACGGAGAGCGAACCGAGTGCGCCGTCTTTCGCCATGCTGTCCGCACCTACGAATACGGGAATCTTCGCGGGATCCGTCACCTTTACCAAAGTGGGAATGGAAGAAGCGATCACGTTATCCGTGGGAACATAGATGAAATCCACCTGCCCTACCATGGATTCCGCTGCCTGCTGAATATCATTGACGGAGGAAACGGTCCGTTCCACCACAGTAAGGCCGAGGGACGCCGCATGGGCTTTCGCCTGGTCTGCCTGGATCTGGCTGTTCACTTCGCTGGAGGAATAAATCAGTCCAAGACGTTTCGCCGCGGGAAGGAACTTAAGTCCCATATCTACCTGCTTCTCCACAGGGCCGCGGTCATTGACGCCGGTCACGTTCGTTTCCGGCCGGCTGTTCGATTTTACCAGTTTCGCCGTTTCAAAATCAGTAATGGCGCACCCGATAATGGGCAGGTCATGAATTTCATTGGCTACCGCCTGTGCGGCAGGTGTGGAAATCGCGCAGATAAGATCAGGACGATTGGACTTGAAACGGGACGCAATGGTCTTTAAATTTGACTGGTCTCCTTGGGCATTTTGCTGGTCTACTGAAATTTTGTCCGCTCCGTAGCCCCTTTCTTTCAAGCCGTCAAGAAATCCTTGATTGGCCGCATCAAGAGAACCATGCTGCATCACCTGCACCACAGCAATCTGTTTCTTCCCGTCAGCCGTCTTCTTCTCTCCGCCACCGCTTCCTCCGCATCCATAGAGCAAAGCTGCTGCCACTGCCGCCGCCGTAAGTTTCATCCATTTTTTCATTTGAGAGTCCTCTCTTTCTACTGCACTTCTGTCCTATAAAAAATGTCCCCTGCCAATTGCAAGGGACGACGGGACTCATCGCGGTACCACCCTGTTTATCTGATGAAAAAGAAATAAAAAAGGCGGCACCCAAGGGACGAATATTCCGTGGTACCACCCTACTTCATCAGATCAACTCTCAGCCGCTTAACGTGAGCCACTCCGGCAATGCCTACTGTTATTTCAGCAAAGCAGTTCGGGAAAGAACTTCGACTTCCTGCCCGCACCGATTTTCACCATCCATCGGTTCTCTGCGCCGGGTAAGGAAATTTACTTTTTTCCGTCAGCACTTTTAAATATTGTGATTATTTTAGCGAATGAGGATTTCCTTGTCAATAGTTTTGGGGAAACATTTTAAATTTGAGCGCCCCTCTTTCTTCGGCAAAAGGCAGCAGTCACAGGACTGACAGGGCAGAAGGCGTCATTATGCATATTAGCGAAGAATCGGCTGCCGCGGTGAGGAAAACGGTAAAACGTCATCCCGAATGAATGTAAAGGATCTGCTGGCATGATGAGGAAGATGGTAAGCTGTCATCAGAGTAACAGATTCTTCGCTTTGTATCATATTGCTGCCTCCCTGCTTTCTCATACGGTATTTTTGCCAAAGCTCTGAATGACGGGGTACGGAAGTCGTCATAATGGCGGTAAACATTAAGCATCACTATGATGGAAAACGTTAAGCGTCATAATGATAGGAAACGCTAATCGTCATCCTGAACGAATGTGAAGTATCTGCTGGCATGATGAGGAAGACGACAAGCTGTCATCAGAGTAACAGATTCTTCGCTTTGTATCATATTGCTGCCTCCCTGCTTTCTCATACGGTATTCTTTCCAAAGCTCTGAATGACCGGGGTATGGAAGTCGTCATAATGACGGTAAACATTAAGCATCACTATGATGAAAAACGTTAAGCGTCATAATGACAGGAAACGCTAATCGTCATCCTGAGCACGAGCGAAGGATCTATTACCGTGGTGGGGAAAGCGGGAAGATGCCATCCGGGTAATAGATTCTTCACTTTGTGTCGCGGTTCTATTTCCCCATCTTTCTCACAAAGAATTCTTACTTCCGTTCAGAATGACGATTAGAGGAAAGAGTGTCACTAACAATGGGGAACGGAAAGTGTCATAATGAGAATGCTCGCTGCCGGTACATGCTCACCGGGCAGTCTGAAAAGAAAAACACCGTCCCTGTAAAGACGATGTTTTCTTTCTATTCCTTATTTCAGTACGCCGATTTCCCTGTAATATTTTTCAGCGCCGGGATGGAGCGGCACGCCTGCGATATCTTTCACTGCGTCTTCCGGCTTGAGGCCTTTCAGGTTCTTCTGTGCCTGCCCCAGTTCGTCGATATGTTCCCAGAGTGCCTTCGTCAGATTATACACCACATCTTCCGGCATATCCCCGCGGGTGAACATAACCATTTTAACCGCCGTGGTGCGGACGTCCCTGTCCTGGTTCGGATAGGTACCCGCCTTGATGGTATAACTTGCATACCAGGGGTATTTCGCTTTCAGGTCTTTCACGAGCTGATCATCAATATCTACCAGGCGTGCGCCGCCGGTCAAAGCCTGGGTGACGGCGGAAGCCGGAGCGCCGCTCATGATCCACGCACCGTCAATGGAGCCGTTTTGGAGCATATCGGCAGCATCGGTAAAGGTAATGTACTCCGCCTGGATGTCATCAGGAAATTTCAGTCCCGCCGCGGTAAAATGGGCATTGCTTTCGTTATATACAGAAGATCCTGCCGACGCTACGGCAAAACGCTTTCCTTTTACATCAGCCAAAGTCTGAATGCCCGACTTGGCAGTGACCACCACCTGGTTCGGATTCATGTAAAGACCGGCAATCACTTTCAAATCTTTATAAGGATGATCTTTGAAACTGTCCGTCCCGTTGAGACATTGGTACACATTGCTGGAAATAGCGATGGACACCTGCGCTTCGCCGTCGGAAACCATATTCAGGTTGGCAATTCCGCCTGCGGAAGCCTGACTCGCTGCCTGCACACCGGGAACGTTATTGTTCCACATATTGGTGATTGCCGCCCCCACCGCATACAGGGCGCCTGACGCGCCAGCCGTCGGAAAATTAATTTTCACCGTCTGTGCTGCCGGCTGTGATGACGGCGCCGATGCTTTCTTTTCTCCGCCACAGCCTGCTATCATCCCTGCTGCGGCTAAAGCCGCCAGTGAAACTGCCGCCGCTTTTTTCAAATGCTTCATGTTCATTTTTCCATCCTCCCATGCTGCAGAAAATAAATGATTATCATAAGTATACCCCTGTGTCAGGGGAAATCAAGTTTCTTTTCTCCGCTGCAGGAACTGGAATCCTATAACCGCGGCAATCCCTGCAAATCCGACAAAGTCTGTCATCGTTCCGGGAAAAAGGAGAAGCGGCGAAGCAATGAAAAGTACAATCCGTTCCGCCCATCCGCACTTGCATAGAATCCAGCCTTCCAATGCGCCGACGAGGGCAAACGTCCCCACCGCCGCGCTGAAAACAGCCCAAAGGGTTTCCACTGCGGTCGCCGCCGGATCGACACCGATGAGAAGAACGGGATTATCCAGAAAAAAGAAAGGAATGATAAAACCGATAAGCCCGAGACGCACCGCCATAAGTCCCGTCTTTGTCTGATCAGAACCGGCAATCCCAGACGCCACATAGGCTGACATGGCCACAGGCGGCGTGATATTGGAAAGGCAGGCATAAATCAGGCAGAACATGTGGGCGATAAGAGGCAATACCCCCGCTTTGATTAGGACAGGAACAGCAACCGCCTGGACAATGACATACGCCGCGACGCCGGGAACGCCCATCCCCAGAATAGCGGACATGATCATGACAAGGAAACCGGCAAGGTACACATGATTATCCTGCAGAAGAGACAGAATGAGGTAGCCCATGTTCAGTCCCATGGATGTCAGTGTGACTGTACCGATAATGACGCCGATGATGACGCAGCACACTCCTACGGAAACGGCGCTCCGCGCCCCCTCAATAACAGCGGCAATAATCTTATCTCCTGTCATTCTTGTTTCTTTACGAAGCCAGCTTGCCGCCACAGTGATGAAAATAGAAATAACCGCTGCATAAAGCGGTGTGAATCCCGTAAACATCAGCCCGATAAGACTCACCAGGGGAAGGACAAGATGTCCCTGTTCTTTTATCACCGACAATGCATCGGGAATATTTTCCCTGGCGATTCCCGAAAGTCCGAGCCGCTTCGCTTCAAAATGAACCGCCAGAAGCAGTCCGATATAGTAGAGCAGCGCCGGTGTAACAGCCGCCAGTGCCACATGGGTGTAGGACAGGTTTAAAAACTCTGCCATGACAAAACCGACCGCCCCCATAATCGGCGGCGTAAACTGTCCGCCGGTAGAGGCCACCGCTTCTACGGCGCCTGCAAATTCGCTTTTATACCCGGTCCGTTTCATAAGCGGAATCGTAATCGTTCCTGTCGTCGCCACATTGGCAATGGCAGAACCGTTAATCATCCCCATAAGGCCCGACGCGATGACCGCCACCTTCGCAGGGCCGCCGGAAGTCGTTCCTACAAGGGTAAGCGAAAAATCATTAATGAATTTGGAAAATCCCGAATATTTCAGAAACGCGCCAAAAACGACAAAAAGGAATATATAAGTCGCCGAAACGCCGATGCCCGTGCCGAGAATACCCTGCGTTCCCCAGAATTGGGTAATCAGCACGCGCTTCAAAGTGAAACCGTTATGACCGAGATAGCCGGGCAGGTACGCACCGAACCAGTTATACGCAAGAAAAATTCCTGCAAGTACCGCCAGATTTCCCGATGCCCGCCGGGCCGCTTCAAAAACACAAACCACCGCGACTAAGGCAATGGCTGCCTCCACATCGGAAATACGTCCTCCCGTCCGGGCGATACGGGTATAATTCAAAATGAGATACAGGAAGCTGCCTGCGGAACAAAGGATAAACGCCACGTCCCAAAGGGGCGGAAACTTTCTTTTCCGCTTTTCCTTTTTAAACGTCGGAAACAGCAAAAATGTAAAAACAAGAAGAAATATACAGTGGATCGCCCGCAGATTGACGGCACTGATTGCCCCGATGGTCGTGAAATACAGCTGGAATGCCGTCCACACACACAGCAGTACGGCTACCGCCCTGCCTAACGGTCCCGTATATGTCCTCATACGGGAGTCCGCTTCCTTCTCCTCAAGTATTTTCTGTGCTTTTGCATCAAGTTCTTTTTTTGCTTCCAACGCTTCTTCCAGCTTTACGCCGGACTGATGTTCATCCATTCCGATTCCTCCTGCACTGCTGTCCTTCCTGTGTCTGCAACATCCTGCCATGATCATCTTGTCAGATATCTTAACGCAGTACCGGCCGGCAGTCAACAGCGGAAATACTCTCTTCCATGCAAGGGATACACGGAGCTCTTATGAAACAGATAAGCGGAATTTCCCACAAAAAAATCACCGCCCCTTTCGAGACGATGATTCCCTCTTTTCCTTACCTGCTTTCAAAGAATGCCTTGTACGCCAGGTACGTTTCGTAAGCGTCCGCCTTGGACAGCAGGTCGCAGGGAGCGTGCATGGACAGCATGGACGTGCCGCAGTCCACCACTTCCGCGCCCCAGTTCGCCATCATGAAAGCAATTGTTCCGCCGCCGCCCTGGTCGACTTTTCCCAGCTCGCCGATTTGCCAGCATACACCGGCATCATTAAAGATTTTTCTGACCTTCTGCAAAAATTCCGCATTGGCATCATTGCTGCCTGACTTGCCGCGGGAACCGCCGTACTTGGTCAGGTTAATCCCGTATCCCAGGAAAGACGCATTGTCTTTTTCAGAAACTTCCGGGAACATGGGATCAAGACAGGAATTCACATCGGCGGAAAGCATCTCGCTGTTTTCCATGGTTTCATAGAAATCAAGAAGGCTTCCCTGTCCCTGCAGCGCAAGGAGTTTCATCACAAATTTCACGAAATAGGAAGATTCCATTCCCGTATTTCCATAAGATCCGATTTCTTCCTTATCCGTAAGAAGAGCGGCCTGGGTCTTCATACCGGGTTTCGCGTCCAGGATGGCTTCCAGATTCGCGTAGGAACATACGCGGTCGTCCTGCCCGTAAGAAGCGATGAGGGACCGGTCAAATCCGACGTCGCGGCTCTTTGTGGCGGGAACAAGTTCCAATTCAGCAGCAGCGAAGTCTTCCTCTTCGATCCCGTATTCTTTTTTCAAAAGCGCCATGATGGCATCTTTCGGTGTCTGCCCTTCTTCAGAATGGGTACCCGCGACAGCCTGGAGCTGTTCTCCGGTAATCCCTTCCGCCAGAGTCTTTTTCATCTGGTCCTGTGCCATGTGGATAAGCAGGTCGGATACATAGAAAACGGGATCGCTGTCTTTCAGTCCGATATTGATATCCACTTTTTTACCGTCTTTTGTGAATACCACGCCGATAAGCGCCAGCGGAATGCAGGTCCACTGGTATTTCTTAATCCCGCCGTAGTAGTGGGTACGGAAGTACACAATGCCGTCCTGTTCATGGACCGGATTGGCTTTCAGATCCAGACGGGGCGAATCAATATGGGATCCCACGATTTTGATGCCTTCATGGACAGGTTCTTTCCCAATCACCGCCAAAATAACGGATTTATCTTTCTGGTTCCAATATACCTTGTCTCCCGCTTTGATCGACTTCATGGTATAGACAGGTTTAAATCCCTTTTCTTCCGCACGGCGGATAATTTCCGCTGCCGCCAGTCTTTCCGTGCGTGCCGTATCAAGGAACGCCTTGTATTTTTCACCGTACGCCATGGCGGCCTTGCGCTCACGGGCATTCATCCGCTGCCAGACGGATTTGCTTCTGCTGTATGTTTCTTTCATTTCTGCCTCCTAAAAGAGAATTATTTTCATATAGATACAGTATAAAACTTTTTCTCCCTCCCCGCAAACCGCGGCCGGAAGGAAATCCCGCTTCTTCAGTCTCCGGGAAATACTCTTCGCAAAAGATAGGTCAGTCCCATAAAAACAGTCATCACCACGAAAAGCAGGGGATACGCAATGACCAGAAGATAAACGGAAGCGTCTAAACTTGACATGGTTCCTCCTTTATGACAAAACGGGAATAAGAGCAAGCACAAGGCCGCCGGCGACGACGGAAGCGACCTGCCCTGCCACATTGACGCCCATGGCGTGCTGGATGATGAAATTGGAAGGATCTTCTTTCAAAGCCATCTTGGCAACAACGCGCCCCGACATGGGGAACGCGGAAATGCCACAGGCTCCGATCATGGGATTCAGCTTTTGCTTGAGGAAAAGATTTGCCAGCTTTGCAAAAAGCACGCCGCCCACCGTATCGAAAATAAACGCCGCCGCACCGAGGATAAGGATCTTCAGGACATCAAGGGTAAGGATATTTTCCGCCGTCATCGTAGCGCCTACCGTAATGCCGAGAAAGAGCGTCACCAGATTGGCGAGTTCATTCTGTGCCGTACTTGCCAGAGAATCCACAACGCCCGATACTTTCAGCATATTGCCGAACATGAGCGCGCCAATAAGCGGTACGGAAATAGGAGCCAGAATACCTGCAAAAAGCACCACCATGAAAGGGAAAAGGAAACGTGCCATCCATGACACGGGCTTTTCTTCTTTATATGCCATACGGATACGTCTTTCACACTTTGTCGTCAGCAATCTGATAATAGGCGGCTGGATAATCGGGACAAGGGACATATAGCAGAATGCCGTCACCGTGAGGGGCGCCAGAAGTTCCGTGGCAAATTTCTGCGCCACAAAAATCGTCGTCGGACCGTCCGCCGCGCCGATGATGCCAATCGCCGCCGCCTGGTTGAAAGGAAATCCAAAAGCTGATGCCAGAAGCGCCGCTGCAAAAATACCTAAATGGGCCGCTGCCGCAAAAAGCATGACATAAGGCTGTCGGATAAGCGGCGTAAAATCACACATCGCGCCTACCGCCACAAAAATCATGACAGGAAACAGCTCATTGGCAATTCCCGCTTCATAAAGAACCTGCAAAAAGCCCGGCTCCCCGCCTCCCACCGGAATAACGGCAAAATGCCCTGGTATATTTGCCAATATACAGCCCACCCCCATAGGAAAGAGGAGCACCGGCTCATAATCCTTTTTTACTCCGAGCCAGATCAGAATCCCGCCGATGGCGAACATAGTCCAGATGGCAGGATCTGACATCTCCATAACCCCTGCAAAAAGTTCCTTAAAAATTGTTTCCGTGATTGTCATAAATCTCTCCCCGCAAATAAACAGCCTTACAAAAAACGGACCCGGAGAATACCAGGTCCGATACTATTTCCTGCCCCTGTGCCATACGCAGAAAACATATTTACTTAATAAGGAAAAACAAGGCTTACACATGATAGCCGAGTACCGGAAGAATCATAAAGATAAGCAGCGCCCACACAATGCCCGCCCCGATGAAAATACCTGCCGTAATGGCAAAGCCCATCTTGGAACGGGGAACGCCGAGCAGGCTGAAATTTCCAAACCAGCCGCGGCGGACCATGAACCCGTTGTCACTGCGCTGTCTGAACCAGACCAGCTTTTTCTGAGGGTCGATATTGTATGCCACGAGAATGGCAATGACTGTCGCTACCAGCCAATAAATGAGAAAACGAGCGGCATTGAAGTCCTTGACGCCGGACAAATCGATCATCTGCATATTTTTACCCTGCCTTTTAAGTATAACTGCTTTACCAGTTTATATATTATACCGCAAGGCACGGTTTAGTCAAAAATATTTCTTAAAATTATAAAACGCCGGACAAATAACCGTAGCCTTCTTTTTCCATATCCGCTTCGGGAATGAACCGGATCGCCAAGCTGTTGATGCAGTACCGAAGACCGCCTCTGTCCCGGGGACCGTCATCAAACACATGCCCCAAATGGGATTCTCCCATACGGCTCCGCACTTCTGTACGCCGCATATTATAGCTCAGGTCTTCTTTGTAATTTACCACATCGGCAGAAATCGGTTTCGTGAAACTCGGCCAGCCGCAGCCCGACTCGAACTTGTCACGGGAGGAAAAAAGCGGCTCTCCCGTCGCCACATCTACATAAATGCCGCGATCAAATTTATCGAAATATTCATTGGAAAAAGCTCTTTCCGTCATACCTTCCTGCGTGACAGCATATTGATCTGCCGTTAAAAGGCTGCGGAGGGTTTCCTCGTCAGGCTTCGGGTACAGGGAACCGTCAATCACGGGATCCGCCGCCCTGCTTACATCGATATGGCAGTAACCGCCGGGGTTCTTCTTTAAATAATCCTGATGGTACTCTTCCGCCGGCACAAAATGACGGAGCGGTTCCACCTCGATAGCGATTTTACCGGAAAGTGTTTTCTGCTTTTCATCAAGTACTTCCCGGGCCACCGCCCCTTCTTCATCAGTGGTGTAATAAATGCCTGTCCGATACTGGCGTCCGCGGTCATTTCCCTGACGGTTCACACTTGTAGGATCCACCACCCGGAGGTAGTAAAGCAGCAGATCCCTGTAGGAAACTTTGGAAGCATCATAAGAAAGATGAACCGTTTCCGCGTGATCTGTCTGCCCTATATGTTCGTAATCCGTTTTGTCCGTTTTCCCGTTGGCATAACCGGAAACCACGTCCGCTACGCCGTCCACACGGGAAAAATATTCCTCCAGTCCCCAGAAACAGCCTCCCGCCAGGTACATATCCCGTAAATTTTCCTTATTCACCGTTTCCACCGCCATTTCTTTCTTCATACTTTCTTCAAGGCTTACCCCCACAGGCGCTTTTTCCCCGCTGCCCGAAGATGGAGTCATTGCCATCGAATACCAGCCGAAACCGGCTGCCGCAATGATCGCAAGACTTCCTAAAATTCCTGCCGTTCTCATCATAATCCTCCTTTACGAAATCCCCTTCATCTCCATGGCAAGCGATTCTTTGTTCATATGTCCCGGACGGAGCATCTTCACATTTCCTTCTGTATCAATCAGAGCCGCCGACGGATAGAAACGAATACCGTATTTCTTTGTCACCGCGCCGCCTTCGTCAAGAAGCACGGGGAGATTATTATAGCCAAGACCTTTATACCATTTTACGAAATCCTCTTTTTTCATTTCACCGCCAAATCCGGGCGCCACAACGGAAAGAACGACAAAATCCTTATCGTCACTTCCCGCCAGCATATCCGTATCAGCCAGCGTAGCCATACATACAGAACACCAGGAAGCCCAGAACTTGATATACACCTTTTTCCCCCTGTAATCGGAAAGCCTGTGTTCCTTTCCATTTACATCGGTCAGCATGAAATCCGCATCCTTTGCATCCATAAAATTCTGTGTACGGCCAGCTGCCTTTTCCTGCTGCATCGCCGCGGGGCGGGCCATGTCATTTGCATCCGCATTCATACCGGATCCGCATCCCGCCAGAATCCCTGCCAAAACGGCTGTTGCCGCAAACGCTCCAAACTTTTTATAAGAAATTTTCATCATGATAAACCTCCTGTTTACAAATCTGTGAAATATTTCAAGAAATAACTGCTGCCAGCATATCCAGCTTGCCAAGCATAAGCAGGATCCCCATAAGAATGATCAGCACGCCGCCAATCTTTTTCAGCAGGACCATATGGCGCTTCACGTGACTGCTGTACTTCAAAAGCCAGGAAGATGCCACTGCCAGAATCAGGAAAGGAACCGCCATCCCCGCAGCGTACACCGCCATCAAAAGACCGCCATACAGAGCGCTTCCATTTTCAGAAGCCACCACCGCAAGCACCGCCCCCAGCACAGGTCCCACACAGGGCGTCCAGCCAAAACTGAAAGTCAGCCCCAGAAGAAACGCGCCGAGAATACCGCCTTGACGCTTCCCGTCCAGCTCGATCTTCTTCTGCCGCTGGAGAAAATTAATATTAATCAGCTCCATCTGATGCAGCCCGAGAAGTATGACGATACCACCCATGACATACGGCGTATAGGGATGATAAAAAATGTGGCTGAAAAAACCGGTCCCAAACCCGAGACTGAAAAATACCGTCGACAGTCCCGTAATAAAGAAAACAGTTTTTACCAGCGGAGATACATATACCTTCAGTCCGAAAAAAGAAAACGACCTCGTCCCGGGATCCTCCGCCAGCTTTCCCAAGTAAACCGGCAGAAGCGGAAATACACAGGGCGAAAAGAAGGACAGCACACCGGCCAGAAAAACAGCACCTGCAAATAAATTATTGATTCCTTCCTGCATAAAGCACATCCTTTCATTAATAGATAAAAATAAATATGAGAATCTATATCATATTCACTTTTATCTATATGATATTTTATCTTTCTTCAAATTGCAATATTTTATCTATACGCCTTCATGACACTTATATGATATTTTTATATGAATAAAAATCGATTTAATAATCAAAAACGGAATCCCCGGCAAAATATCGGTTGATCACCGCCCGCCTTGAATATCGTTCCCGACGGGTATACCGCTTAGTGTCATCAGGGCTATGCAGAAGACAGATCTGTATTTATGACCCTCTCCTTGCCTGTCATCCTTGCAAAAGCAAAGCAGGAATAACTGTTCCGTATAGGCAGTCGATTTGTCGAATTCAGATAGTCAATCGCTATTAGCAGCTAGAAGCTAAGAGCGGCAGCGAAGGATCTGCTACCGTGGTGAGGAAAGCCGTAAGCTGTCATCAGAGGCATAGATTCTTCACTCTGTGTCACTGTCCCGTTTCCCATCTTTCCCACACGGCATTCTTACCTCCGTTCTGAATGACGATTTTGGGAAAGCACGTCACTAACGATGGGGAACGGAAAACGTCATGATGACGGAGAACGAAAGGCGTCATCCAAAGCGAATGCTAAGGACCTATACCTGTGGTGAGGAAAATTGGTAAGGCGTCATCCTGAACGAATGTGAAGGATCTGTTACCGTGGTGAGGAAAGCCAGTAAAATATCATCAGAGGCATAGATTCTTCGCTTCGTGCCACTGTCCCGTTTCCCGTCTTTCCCACACAGCATTCTTACCTCCACCCTAAATGACATTTTACGGAAAAGTGAATCTTTTCTGTTTTTTTATTAGCTGATTTCCGGCTTCCGCCAATCATCCAAAGCGTCAGCAAAGGAGCTATCACGCTAAAGCTTTGAGGACGAAAGGATCGGCGCCCCGTCACTCCAACCGTCCCATTCCCCCAATTCCTTTTCAAAATTTACACAATTTACACAGCAAAAAACGCCCCCGTAAAGGAGCGTTTTCGTTTTAATTCAATCAGACTCATCAGCTATACTAATCAGCCTCCGAACTGTGCCAGCATGGTGCCTGCTGCTACGGCAGTGCCGATAACCCCTGCTACGTTCGGCCCCATGGCCTGCATCAGCAAGTAGTTGGACGGGTTGTCTTTCAGACCGACTATCTGGGATACACGTGCTGCCATCGGTACAGCCGATACGCCTGCCGAACCGATGAGCGGGTTGATCTTGTTGCCGGAAGCAATTC
>ERZ772831.230-NODE-230-length-58307-cov-11.961049_pt1 | contig 58307 bp, 48 predicted proteins | sample MGYA00580858_ERZ772831 | MGnify/ENA primary metagenome ERZ772831 (study PRJEB29015, sample SAMEA2737694) | human gut metagenome | biome: human gut; feature: human-associated habitat; material: faeces | place: China | collected 2012 ... | reverse complement strand
GGATTCGGCAGTTACTCGGACGCAATGACATATATCGAAGATAAGAAAGAATATGACCGTTACGTCAGAAACACCTACACCACAGTTCCCGAAAGCGAAAAGGAGAACATAAGAAGATTCCTTGACGAATTTGAAGGCAAAGACGGCGATAACGCAGGTACCGTTGATAACGAACTGCTGTATGTTTACGGAATGTGCGAGTATCTGCGTTCACATTACGCCTATTCGCTTACAGCCGATAATACTTCCGACAAAAGCAATACTATGCTCGGAAACTTCCTTTTCGGCACAAAGCAGGGACACTGCGCTCTCTATGCCAGCGCAATGACGCTTGCACTGCGTGAAAAAGGTATACCTGCCCGTTATATAACAGGCTTCACAACAGGCAAGCTCGAGCTTAACGGAAGCACGGGAATGTATGAAAAAACCATACACGAAAACTCACTTCATGCGTGGGTCGAAGTATATACGGAGGATTTCGGCTGGCTGCCGTTCGATCCGACAGGCTACGGCGGAAGCAGCATCTCAGGCGATTATATTGATCCTTCCCAGACGGACGCACCTGTAACTACAGCACCGCCTCAGACTACCTCAACAACGGTAACTACGACCGTGTCCCCGTCGCAGACAACAGCTACGACGCCGCCCGTTACATCCGCTTCCTCTGACGATTCTTCGGATAATTCCGGAAACGATCCGGGCAGTGACGCACCCGGTAAAACCGACTATTCACTTCTTATAAAGATAGCTTTCGCCGTACTCGGCGTAATTGCACTTACCGCACTGATATTTGCGTTTATCAAATCGGTAAAGCGTAAAAACGAAAACCGTATGAAGAGCTTCAGAAAGTCAAAGGATACAGTTTCCGCCGTAAAAGATATGTACGGCTTTATTATGAAGCTGTTCGGTACTACCGATCTTGTTCCGTGTGACAATGAGCTTCCGCTTGAATTCGCCGTCCGTGCCGATGAGAAGCTGAAAACGCTCGGAACGGATACAAGCCTTGTAAGAATTATGAACATAATCGAAAAGGCAGAATTTTCAAAAGAGGAAATATCCGAGCAGGAGCGTGCCGAGGTTTACTTGTATACAAAACAGCTTTATGCGCTTGTGCTTCAGAACTCCGGACGCATAAAAAGAATGTGGATTAAAGTCACTTTTTGACAATTAATTCAATATAATTCTTGTAAATTTCGTGATAATCTGTTATAATTATATCAGAAGTAAGCAAAATCTGCAAAGCGGAAAGGAAATATAATATGAGACTTATAACAAGATCTGATTTTGACGGTCTTGCCTGCGGTGCATTACTGCTTGAGGCAAAGGTCGTTGACAGCTGGATGTTTGCTCATCCGAAGGATATTCAGGACGGGCTTGTTCCTGTAACAGAAAATGACGTTCTCGCAAATGTACCCTTTGCTCCAGGTTGCGGACTTTGGTTTGACCATCATTCAAGCGAGGAAGAACGTCTGAAAATAAAGGGTCATTACAAGGGCGAAAGCAGGATTTCTCCCAGTGCCGCCAGAATCATATATGAATATTACGGCGGAAAGGAGCGTTTCCCGAATTTTGACGATCTGATGCTGGCTGTAGATAAGGTTGACAGCGGACAGCTGACTGCAGAAGAAATACTGAACCCTACAGGCTGGATACTCATCGGCTTCCTTATGGACCCACGCACAGGTCTCGGACGTTTCAGAAACTTCAGGATAAGCAACTATCAGCTTATGGAAAAACTGCTTGTCTGCTGTGCAACAATGTCTACAGAAGAAATTCTCAATATGCCCGATATACAGGAAAGAATCAAGCTGTATAACGAACAGACCGAGCTGTTCAAACAGATGATAGCCGAGCATTCAAGAGTTGAGGGCGATGTTATCATATCCGATTTGCGTAATGTCGATCCTATCTATACCGGAAACAGATTTATGATATACAGCCTTTATCCGCATCAGAACATATCCGCATGGATAGTAAACGGAAAGGGCGGAAAAGGATGCTCCGTAGCGGTCGGTTATTCTATACTTAACCGCACGAGCAACGTAGACGTAGGCTCGCTTATGCTCAAGTACGGCGGCGGCGGTCACAGAGCGGTCGGCACCTGTCAGTTCAAGGACGAGGAAATCGAAGAAAAGCTCCCGATGCTGCTTGATGAGCTTGTAAATTACGACAGGTATTATTCTGCAACTCCCGTGTAAAGCACGGCTTTAAATAACGAAAGGTACATATATGACGGTACAGGAATATGCGGTTAAGCTCCGCAGTAACATTTCAAAAATCATAAAGGGCAAGGATGATAAGATAGACCTTGTCATAATGGCTCTTTTAAGCGGCGGTCACGTTCTTCTTGACGATGTTCCGGGAACGGGCAAGACAGTTCTCGCAAAGGCACTCGCAAGAAGCATTGACGCAGGCTTTTCAAGAATACAGTTTACCCCCGACCTGTTACCGTCCGATATTACCGGTATCCATTTTTTCAATATGAAAGAGCAGGAGTTCATGTTCCGTGCAGGTCCTGTGTTCACGAATATTCTTCTTGCCGATGAAATAAACCGTGCTACGCCAAGAACGCAGTCGGCTCTGCTTCAGTGTATGGAAGAAAAGCAGGTGACGATAGACGGAGAACTTTTTCTTATCGATAAGCCGTTCATCGTACTTGCAACGCAGAATCCCGTAGAAACGGCAGGAACTTATCCGCTTCCCGAGGCACAGCTTGACCGTTTTATGATAAAGCTGTCTGTAGGCTATTCCGACAGGGAATCGGAAATGCAGATACTCGATAATTCAAGAGCGGTTCACCCTGTAGAAAATCTTACTGCCGTAACTGATAAGACGGAGCTTCTTGAAATGATGAACAGGGTAGAGAATATCAAGGTGAACGAGGCTGTAAGAGGATACATTGCCGATATAGGAAATGCCAGCCGTCATAACAGCGAGATTAAGCTCGGCCTCAGTACACGAGGACTTATTGCGCTGAAAAATATGTCGCAGGCAAGGGCGGCACTGCGTGGCAGGGAATTTGTAACCCCCGATGATGTAAAGACAGTCGCACCGTATGTCTGTGTACACAGACTTATCTGCAGAAGTACGGTTATGCGTGACCCCGACAGTGCAAAACGTGAGATTCTTGACAAAATGATAAAGGAGCTTCCCGTTCCTACGGAGCAGATTTAAATGGAGCTTGTAGCGATTATTCTTGTGATTGCGGCGGTAGCAGCCGCAGAAGTGCTTATTTTCGGAAAGTACGCACTGAAAGGAATATATTACAGTGCGTCGGTAAACAAGGCCGAGGTCTACGAGGGCGAAACCCTCGAGCTGACTGAGGTCGTTGAGAACCGACGCTTTGTTGCTTTGCCGTGGATAAAGACGGAGCTTTCCGCTTCACGCTGGCTTGCGTTCAGCAGGAAGGATTCCGCCGCACAGACAAGCGGCGGCGACAATACCTTTATTCCGGGCGTTTTTTCGCTGAGGCCCCGAAGCAAATGTACAAGAGTCAGAAAAATAAAATGTATGAAACGTGGCGTATTCTCCTTTGACGATACGGTTGTGACCGCTACCGATATGCTGGGTCTTGTAAGAGTTTCAAGAGGCTTCAAGGTCGGTATAAGCATTACCGTCCTGCCTGTCGGCGCAGACGGAGAAAATGCGGTGCTGTCATTCAACGAGCCTGTCGGTGAAATTCTTGTCAGACGTTTCATAAACGAGGATCCGTTTATGATTGCAGGCTCCAGGGAATATACTGGCAGAGAACCGCTCAACCGCATAAACTGGAAGTATACCGCAGTTACCGGTAAGCTGATGGCTATGAACAACGAGTTCACTACCTCACGAAACACCCTTATACTTATGAATATGCAGAGAAAGGGAGTAGTGCCGATAACGTCCGCAGATATTAGAGATACAGAAGCGTTTATAAAGCTGTCCGTCAGACTGATGTGGGAAAGCATTGACAGCGGCTGCGGTTTTGCTTTCGCAACAAACGGCGGTAACGCAAACGGTACAGCCACCGGCTTTGTAAAGACAGCCGAACAGTGCGAGGGCGTACTCAGAATGCTTGCACAGCTTTCCGACAGCTGCAGCTTTGATTTCGGCTCGTTTTTGAATGCACTGAATTACGGCAGTTTCACAGATGTGATTATTCTGACGCCTTATATTGACGATGAAATGGCGCTGTTTGCAAAAGAGCTTGAAAGCCGTGATAAAGCGGCGGTTTTCTATACAACGGGCAACATTCCCGAAAATGCAGATGTTCAGATATTGCACGCAAGAAAATTCTCATACACGTTTAATGCAGGCTATGCGGAGGGTACGCAATGAAAAAGGATTTTTTAATGAAATGCGTTGCCGCTCTGGCTATGCTTCTTATTCCACTGCCGCTGATGTTCGTTTTCGAGGTGACGGCTTTCAAGGGCTTTATGCTGTGGCATTATCCGATATATTATGCCGTAGCCGCCATAGCCGCCGCATCCGGATATTTTTTGATGTGTCTCAGACGTTCACGGCACACTCCGAAAACGATTTTTCTTGTAAATATGCTTATGGCTCTTACGGCGACGGTGCTTGTCGTTCTTGTAGCCGTAGTTTCCTCGCAGATAAACAACGTACTTGGCGAAAACGGCTTTAACGTATTCTATTTCTGCGTTGCTCTTATGCCGTCCGTTATTGTATGGTATCTTCTCGGAATGAGCCTTAAAAAGAACAGATTTGACGATATATTCACTCCGATATGGCTCGGAATATATCTTGTCGAAACGTTCATCTGTTATATTTTCTGCTGTGTAATGTCGGTGGATATGGAATATCTCGGCGCTTCGGAACACAGGATCTCGGTTCTTCTTGTGGTAATGGCGCTTCTTACGGTATTGCTTATCAACCAGTCGAATATACGCTCAGAGATTGACAGACGCAGAAACACCAACCTTATAGTACCCAAAGGGCTCAGACTTTACAACGCAAAGCTGATAGCGATAGTCGGTGCGGTGATACTTGCGGCGCTGATGCTCAAGGATTATGTAGCCGCAGGTCTTACTTGGCTTGTGAAAATGACCGTTAAGATAATAGATACGCTGCTCTTCAACATCCGCTTTCTGCAGACAGAGCAGATGACCCCGGAGGACACACAGCTCCCCGATTCCGATTTTCTTTCGGCTGAGGGTGAAAGCCGTGATTTTCTGCTTTATATTCTTGTCGTTGTCATTGTCGTACTTGTTATCGTGTTCAGAAAGAAAATACTGTCGCTGATGCGAAAGATAGCAGGACGCATCTTCGGAAAATATTCCGTCGATGACACTGTGCAAGAGGTTTATGACGATTACACAGATAGCTACGAGGAGCTTGATATAAGGCAGGAGAGGATAGTAAACGAAACGGATAAGGACTGCCTTAAGCGCTACCGTAAAGCTAAGGATAACAACGAAAAATTCAGGCTCGGCTACAGATTATACGCTATGTGGCTTTCAAAACGCAGTACGGAGGATATTTCCACGAAAACAGTCGAACAGCACCGCATTATCTCCGAAAAACTGTATCACGGTTCAAACAATATCGGAGCATTTTCCGACAGCTACAGCAAAATACGGTACGATGACGAGCCTGCGACCGCTGATGACATTCTTCTTTCCGATAATCTCATAAACGAGCTTTATAAATAGCGCAATGTAAAATTTGTGTAAAGTCTATTGACAATTGTAAATAAATGTGTTATCATTTCCACATGATAAAAGGGAGTAGTCGGGGGATTGTTCACTGAATGATCCCTGTACGGTGTCGTCAATACGATTTCGAACGCTTTAAGCCTCAGAGATCCGTGCCGTACTGAGTATACGCTTATGACAAGACTTTTGTCGCAATTTATTTGCGGCAAAGGTCTGTTTTTTTATGCCTTTGCCCAAAACACGAAAGGAAAGGTTACGGTAATATGAATTATTACGACATGAACACACAGGAGGTTCTTTCACAGCTTGATACAAGTTTGAACGGACTTACAGGCGGCGAGGCTGAAAGCAGGCTTTCCCGTTACGGAAAAAACGAAATAACCGAGCGGAAGAAAAAGGGTGTTTTAAGAGTATTTGCGGAGCAGTTTGCGGATTTGCTTGTAATTATTCTGATAATCTCCGCTCTTGTTTCTGTTTTCACCGACAACATAGAAAGTGCGATTGTTATCATCTGCGTTATCACTATGAATGCGGTTCTTGGCACTGTCCAGCATTTCAAGGCGGAAAAATCGCTTGAGGCGCTCAAGTCAATGTCATCACCCACTGCAAAGGTAATGAGGGATAACAACATCCATATCGTCAATGCGTCCGATGTAACCGTAGGCGATATTGTACTGGTAGAGCAGGGCGACATTGTCTGTGCGGACGGCAGACTTGTTTCGTGTGCGTCCCTTCAGGTAAACGAAAGCTCGCTTACAGGCGAAAGCAACGGCATAGACAAGTTCACAGAGATGCTGACAGGCGAAAAAATACCTCTCGGCGACAGAAAGAATATGGTCTACACAGGCTCTCTTGTTACGGCAGGCAGAGGTATGTTTGTTGTAACAGCGGTCGGAATGGATACGGAGCTTGGCAAGATTGCAGGGCTTATAAACAAGGCTGAGCGTAAAAAGACCCCGTTACAGCACAGCCTTGACAAGTTCTCAAAACAGCTTTCTGTAGCGATTCCCGTTCTCTGCCTTATAGTTATGATACTCTATATCGTAAGAGGAACACCAGTGCTTGATTCGCTGATGTTCGCCGTAGCGCTTGCTGTAGCCGCAATACCCGAAGCGTTAAGCTCGATAGTCACAATCGCTCTTGCCATAGGTACACGAAAAATGGCGGAGCAGAACGCTGTAATAAAGGATCTCAAGGCGGTCGAAGGCCTTGGCTGTGTGTCTGTTATATGCAGTGATAAAACAGGAACGCTCACACAGAATAAAATGACCGTAAGACAGGTCTATTTAAACGGCAAAGAGGAAAATGCCGACGCTTCTGCCTGCAATGCGGATTCCGCACTTCTTGTAAGAGCAATGGCTCTGTGCAACGATGCCGCCTATTCCGACGGCAACGCCATAGGCGACCCTACCGAAACCGCACTGTCGGATTACATCGGTGTTCCGGTTTATGAAAAGATACGCTCCGATTATCCGAGAGTTTCCGAAATACCGTTTGACAGCGAAAGAAAGCTGATGAGTACCTGCCATATAGTTGACGGCAAGCGTACAATGTTCACAAAGGGCGCAACAGACAACCTGCTTTCACGTCTGGTTTCCATCTGCGATAACGGCACGGTCAGAAGCATAACAGACAATGATAAACGTAAAATCACACTTGCAAACGAGCATTTTTCAGGACAGGGAATGCGTGTGCTTGCATTCGCCTATAAGCTCTCCGAAAACGAAGCGACAGACACAGAGGATAACTATATCTTCATAGGTCTTGCGGCAATGACCGACCCGCCCCGTCCCGAAAGCAAGGCGGCTGTCGCTGATTGCATAAGAGCAGGAATAAAGCCTGTAATGATAACGGGCGACCACAAGGTAACGGCAAGTGCTATAGCAAGAGAGATCGGCATTATGCGTGACGGCGACATCAGCCTTGACGGAGTTCAGCTTGACGAAATGACCGACGAGGAGCTTGACAGCGTTATCGAAAAGGTTTCCGTTTATGCCCGTGTATCTCCCGACAATAAGATAAGGATAGTTGAACGCTGGCAGAACAAGGGCAAGGTAGTAGCTATGACCGGCGACGGTGTAAACGATGCTCCCGCACTGAAAAAAGCCGATGTAGGTGTTGCTATGGGCATCACCGGTACGCATGTATCAAAGGATGCCGCTTCGATGATACTTACCGATGATAATTTTGCTACTATCATCAAATCTGTAGCAAATGGCAGAGCAATCTACGCAAATATCAAGAATGCCGTTAAATTCCTGCTGTCAGGCAACCTTGCGGCAATAATCGCAGTATTATGTACCGCTATACCCGGGCTTCCGACGCCTTTCACGGCAGTTCAGCTCCTGTTTATAAATCTTCTTACCGACTCACTGCCTGCAATAGCCATAAGTATGGAAAAAGCAGATAAATCGCTCCTTTCGCAAAAGCCCAGAAATACAGGCGAATCCTTCCTTACAAAAGCAATGTCACTCGGCATAGTGACAGGAGGAGTGCTTATCGCCGCCGCAGTAATGACAGCCTACTTTATCGGAAGCGCAGTTTCAGCTGAGCTTGGCTGTGCAATGGCATTCAGCACACTGTGTATATCAAGGCTGTTTCACGGCTTCAACTGCCGCAGTGATAAGTCGATATTCAAAGTCGGCTTAACGTCAAACAGATTCTCACTGCTTGCTTTTCTTGCAGGAATAATATTCCTTGTTTTAGCGGTATTCGTTCCCGGTGTAAGCGGCTTGTTCTCGGCACAGCTTATGAATATCGGATATTTCGGTATCTCGCTTGCAATAGGCTTTGTACCTACGCTGATAATACAGCTTGTAAGAATCATCAGAGAAGCACGCAGAAAATAATCTGCGACCGACATAAATCAAAAGCAGTTCTGAACGAAAAAAAGGTTTACATTTCATTTAGTATATGGTACAATAAAACTGCGGTAATACCGTAATTTTTGTTTGGATGGTAAATAGTATGAGCATTGAAAAGAAACTCTGGGGCAATCATAACGGAAAGGATTGCTACTTATTCACGCTTGAAAACGGCAATATGACAGCCGAGATTACAAACTACGCAGGCTCGCTTGTAAAGCTGATTGTACCCGATAAGGACGGTAACAAGGGCGATATACTCTTAGGCTATGATACGCTTGACAGTTACATAGCAGGAACAAGCAGTCAGGGCGCTTTAGTCGGAAGATATGCAAACCGTATTGGCGGCGCTAAGTTCACCCTTAACGGCAAGGAATATACTCTTGCCAAAAACGACAACGGCAACACGCTTCACGGCGGTAATGTCGGCTTCAATAAGAAGGTCTGGGACGTCAAGGATTACGGCGAAAACGGCAATCCCTATGTAGTGTTCTCCTACACGAGCGTTGACGGCGAGGAGGGCTTCCCCGGAACGCTGACGCTTGATGTTAAGTACACTCTGACAGCCGATTCGATTGAGATATGCTATAATGCGGTAAGCGACAAGGATACGGTGATGAATTTCACAAACCATTCGTATTTCAATCTTAACGGAACCGACGCAGGAAATATAAGGGATCATATCGCACAGATATTTGCCGATAAATACACCCCCGTAAGCCCTGTGCTTATCCCGACAGGAGAAATAGCAAGCGTAAAGGGTACTCCGTTTGACTTTACCGTACCTAAGAGAATTGGCGAGGATATGGATAACGGCAAGCTCCCCGGCGGCTATGACCATAACTATGTTTTAGGCGAAACAAAGGAAATGAGAAAAGCCGCAGAGATATATTCCGATAAGACAGGCAGAGTAATGACCACCTACACCGATATGCCCGCTATACAGTTCTATATAAGCGGCGGTCTTGGCGGCGAAACAGGCAAGGGCGGCAAGGAAATGTTCAAGAATCAGGGCTTCTGCCTTGAAAGCCAGTTCTGCCCCGACTCACCCAACAAGCCTCAGTTCAAGCCCACTTGCGTTTACAAGGCAGGGGAGCAGTACAACTTTACTACCATATATAAGTTCTCTGTAAAATAAGAAATATAACAAAAATACCGCAATCCCATCCGGAATTGCGGTATTATATTACTGCCCGAAATGCGTTGTCTCCTTCGGCTCAAGCGCAAGTTCTTCCTCCTTGCACGGTCTGACGATCAGCTTAGATATACAATTATCGTGAACCTCGATAACCTTGAAAATTATATCCTTATAGCGAACCTTCGGGTGTTCGCCCTCTTCTTCGGGAATATATCCGAGCAGATCAGTAACAAAGCCTGCGATAGTGTCATATTCGTGGTCTTCTTCAAGCTCATAGCCGAACAGTTCGAGTACATCTTCGGGATCGGCCTCACCGCTGACCTCGTATGCGCCGTTCGAGCGGGGGATTATCATATCCTTTTCCTCGTCATACTCGTCCTCTATGTTGCCCATTATCGACTCGATTATATCCTCAAGCGTGATGATACCTGCCGTACCGCCGTATTCGTCAATCACAATGCCCATACCCGACTTGAGATTAGTCAGGAACTTGAACACGTCCGAACAACTGCACGATTCGGGAACATATACCGCCTCACGCAGAAAGTCCTCTATTTTCAGCTTATCCTTGTTTTCGTTTCCGACAAGGCAGAGAAGATCCTTTACTATGATTATTCCGACTATAGCATCAATGTTTTCCTTGTATACGGGTATTCTTGAAAAGCCCTTTTCAAGCGCAATATAGACAATATCGTCAAGAGATGAATTCACGTCTACTCCGACAATGTTCTTTCTGTGCGTCATTACATCCGATGCTACAAGGTCACCAAACTCAAACACGTTGTTTATCAGCTGTGCCGATTCGTCCTCAAGGTTGCCGTATTCGTTGCCCGCATCGACCATAGACATAATGTTGTCCTGCGTGGTTTCTTCCTTGTCATAGTAGCTGTCGCCGAGTGCCTTTGATAACAGCTTATCAAGACCTTTGTTCAGTAAAATCAGCGGTGCAAGCAGTATCTTTACCGCTCGCTTAGGTTTTCGGGGGTCTGCGTCCATTTTGTTTCCTTTCAAATATCAAAATATATTTTTCGGCAGAACTTCGTGTCCTGCCACACATTGTAGAAAAGCTCTATCTTTTAATAATGGGGTTGAGGGGCGTAGCCCCCAATAGGGTCGAGGGGCGATAGCCCCCGATAATTAGCCCCTTCCCGTGGGGAAGGGGTTTGGGGATAGGGATAGAGATAGAGAATTTTCTATATTTGTTAAATTTAATTTTCCTCAAAATTTCGGCAGAACTTCGTGTCCTGCCGATATCTTTATATATCTTACCATATTTTATGACATAAATCAAGACTTTATATCAAGTCCGAAGAAACGCACCGCATTTTCATTGCAGATTTTAATAGCTTCTTCAGTCGGTATACCCTTTATTTCAGCCAGCTTTTCCGCTGTTTTATGCGTCATAGAGCTGTCACAGCGACTTCCTCTGAACGGCACGGGTGCCATATAGGGGCTGTCTGTTTCAAGCATTATTCTGTCACTTGGGATAATCTCGCACGAATGTACCGCCTTTTTAGCGTTCTTGAATGTCAATACACCTGTGAAGCTGATATATGCGCCGAGCTTCAGCAGTTCCTTGGCGGTTTCCGGACTTCCTGAATAGCAATGCACCACAAATTTATCCGGAGTAGTGCGGTGCAGTATTTTCATCATATCTTCCGTAGCGTCACGGCAGTGGATAACGGCAGGGATGGAAAGCTCATTGGCCAGTTTTATCTGATTTTCGAATATCTCCTGCTGTCTTTCTGCATCATAGCCGTCATAGTGATAGTCAAGTCCTATCTCTCCAATAGCAACCGCCTTTTTATTCTTTGCAAGCGTTCTCAGTATATCAATGTAATTATCGGGTGTGTCGGCTATATTTTCGGGATGTATCCCTACCGCACAGAATACGTTTTCGTAATGCTCGGTAAGCGACAGAGAAAACTCGCAGGTCGGAATATCCACGCTCATATTTATGATTGCCAGCACATTGACGGACAAAATGCGGTCGAGAACCTCATATCTGTCCTCGTCAAACCACCTGTCGTCATAGTGTGCGTGAGTATCTATAATTTTCATTACTTCAATATCTTTACGCTGTCACGGATAATCAGCTTTCCAGTTACAAGCGTTCTGCCCCTTGAATAATTTTTATCCCTTATCTTTTTGATTATCGTTTCGACAGCTTCATAAGACATTCTCTTGCTGTCAACGTCTATCGTTGTGATACGAGGATTTGAAATAGTAGAGTAGATGTGGTTATCGTAGCCGACTATCGAAATGTCGTCGGGTACTACATAGCCCTCGCTTCTGAGCTGATTGAGCAGGCAGTATGCCGCCTCGTCACAGTTACATACAAAAGCGGTCGGCTTCTGTGCAGGAAGGTCAAAGTGAGGATAGCTTGTGCCTTCGGGACCTCTGTCGTCAATTACCCACTCACTGCGCAACGGTATGCCTTTTTCAAGCAGAGCCTTGTAATATCCGAGGTATCTGTCCTGTATGCTTGATGTTGACGTTATAGTACCGAGGAAGCCTATGTTGCGGTGTCCTGCGTTTATAAGATAGTTTGTAAGCATATAAGAGCCGAAGAAGCTGTCTGAAAGAATGGTGTCTGTGCGGTTGTCACTGCTGTAGAAGTCAAGGAAAACCACAGGAATATCAAGGTCCAGCAGCTCGCTTACATATTCATCGTCAAACTGTCCGAGTACGATTACGCCGTCAACCTTTTTGTCCGATACCGAATTCGGCATTGAACGGTTCGCCTGATCGCTTTCTGAAATTACATCGAGTATGCCGTAATAGTTCTGCTTTTGCAGAAGCTCCACGATATGACGGTACATTACCCAGTAGAACGCACTTGCGTCATTTATAAAGTGCTTTGCCACTACTATACTTATGTTGAATGTAAAGCCTTCCTTCGATGACTTTGACGTATAGCTGAAACGGTATCCCATTTCGTTTGCTTTCTGCTTTATCTTCTCACGAAGCTCATCGCTGACGCCGTCCTTGTCGCCCAGTGCCTTTGATACTGTAACGGTGCTTATATCCATAGCCTTTGCTATGTCGCTCATTGTAACGGATTTTTTTTTCATCAAATCTTACCTCTGTACTCGTCAATTTAGCTAATAACTTTATATCTGCCTTTATATAATAGTGTAACCTAAAACCGAGCTTTTGTAAAGTAACTTTTTGCACAAAAAACAACCGTATATATGCGTTCTGTTTATAAAATTAGCTAAAGTTATAATTGTAACGCTCCGTTTTCACTGTTTTAAGCAGATTCAGGGTAAAAAACGTACTCTTTTTAAGAAAATAATGCGTTCTGATGAAAACCGTTATCACGATTTTTTTGAAGTAAAAACCTGCGCTTTGTAACAAATGATAAAATTACATATAGAATTTTGGTCAAATGTTACATTGAAAACGGTTTCACAATACTGTATAATTGTAATATAGTTTAATTGAGGGAGAGTATGCTGATGAGTGTTACTATCAAGGACGTTGCAAAGGCGGCTAACGTTTCCGTTGCAACCGTTTCAAGAGTTCTTAATAAAAAATCCAACGTTTCCGAAGAGGCGATACAGGCGGTAAACAGTGCTGTTCAGGCACTCGGATACAGCCCCAGCTTTCTCGGCAGAGATTTAAGAAAAAGCGAAACAAGAAGAATACTTGCCATCATAGCGTCAACAGAGCAGAGCTTCTACTCGGACGTTATAAGAGGTATGGAGGTATCCGCATTCTCGCAGGGCTATGATGTTCTGATTGCTACCACCCACGACGATCCAAACCACGAAATGCATCTGCTCGGTATGCTTTTCTCAAGAGCCGTAGACGGTGCGGTACTGCTCGGTCCCAAACTGGACGCCGCAACCATCAATTCACTCGGCGAAAAGCACAATATAGCAATGTGCCTTGAACGTCTTGACAACTGTAACGTGCTTACCGTCACAATAGATAACGTAAAGGCAGGCCGTGACGCAGTAAATTACCTTATCCGCAAGGGTCATAAGAAGATAGGCCTTATCACAACTTTACAGAGAAGCCAGTCGAGCATTGACCGTGAGATAGGCTACAAGCTGGCGCTCAAGGATAACGGCATTCCCTATAACGAGGATTACGTTTATTTCGGCGGCTATGAAACAGAGCAGGGTATGAGAGGCTGTGAATACCTTATGAACCTGCCAAGCCCCCCGACAGCGATATTCTCTATTTCGGATATAATCGCAATCGGCGCAATGAACTATGCACTTTCAAAGGGCTACAGGATAGGCAAGGATCTGATTTTCATGGGCTTTGACAATATCCAGTATTCGCATATGTTCGTACCGCACTTATCTACAGTCGAACAGCCGTGTTACGCACAGGGCAAGCTGGTAATCGAGAAGCTGATTGAAAATATGAAAGCGACAAATCCCGACCATAACCTTTATACATTACCGCACAGCCTTGTTCTGAGAGAATCCACAGGCGATTGATATAATAATTGATATAAAAAAGCATCACCCCGTTCACCTATGTGAACGGGGTTTTACATTACTGCTGTTCGGCGTTATTCTTATTCTTCTGCTTTTTCGGCTTCTTTTCGTCAACCTGCACTCTATCCGGGTTGCAGTCCTCAAACTCGAACCAGAACGTACTGCCGACACCGACCGTACTGTCCGCACCGAAATTAAACCTGTGCATTTCAAGCACACCCTTTACGATAGACAATCCAAGACCGCTGCCTTTCTTTGCACGCTGATGCGTTTCGCCGTTCTTCTTGACACGATAGTATCTGTCCCAGATATATTTAAGATTTTCCGGGTCAATGCCTATACCGCTGTCGCACACCTCAAGTCTTGCGGTTGTCGGTGTCTTGTGATACAGATTTACCCTTACAGTCTTGTCATCACCTGTATAGGTCAGAGCGTTGTTGATAAAATTGTATACTACCTGATCTATCTTTGTAATATCCGCATTTATAAATATATCCGGCTCAGCGTTCAGCACCACGTTATAGTCCTTGATTTCATTCAGCAGCGAGAAGCGTGGTACTATTTCACCAAGATGCTCAGAAAAATTCACCTTCTCATATTTAAGCTCCGCAACGCCGCTCTGCAGCTTTGACAGATCGAGAATATCCGTTACAAGCGAGGTCAGTCTGTCCGTTTCATCAATTATGACCTGCAGATGCTTTTCACGCTTTTCGGGGTTATCGCCCGAAAGATCTCTTATCATCTCCGCATAAGCCTTTATCATCGTAAGCGGAGTACGCAGATCGTGCGAAATATTCGCCATAAGATCCTTACGCAGAGTATCCGCCTTTGCTATTTCCACAGATGCGGAGCTGAGCGTATCGGTAAGCTCGTTTATCTCCGTAAAGCTGTTCTTCTTCACAGGCATATCAAACTGTCCCTGCGGCAGCTTCAGCGCCGCCTTTGATATATTGATTATAGGCTTTGAAATGCTGTTTGAGAAGATGATTGACATTATGAATGCGACAATTATGATGATACCTGCGGTAAGATTAAGCTGGCTGTGCAGAATTGCGGTCGTTGTGCCGAGCGGCTCAAGATAATTGAATATATACAGCCTTACGATACCGTTTGTTTTAAAAAACGTGCTTTCCGTACCGTCGTCAAGCTGTGCTATCAGCACAATTGCCTTGCTGTCATTGTTCGTTCTCGGAATTGTAGCGGTGAAGAACGTATTTTCGCCGGAAATGATTTCTTTCATATCGTCGGGCGAAAGGCTCGTGATAAGCGAGTACACCTCTTTGTTGCTCTTGTCGAGCGAGCTTGCCCTGAAGTAAGGGCGGTTGCTGTCGGAGATTTCGATATATATCTTCTGCTTGTCCGCAATATCCGAAACGATAGAATTGAGGTTTTCGGGCTGCTGCGACCACGCATCCTTTATTTGCTTTGCGGCAGAAGCCGTTTCCTGTATCTTCATATATTCGTAGTAGCTCGAAAGCAGCACTACCTGAAAAAAGTACAGAAAAACTATAACTATTAGCGAGAACAGCACAAATGTCAGCCATGAACGGAAACGTATGCTGTTTAGTCTGTCTTTCATTGAAAAGTGCCTTCCTGTTCTGATGTGTACCGATATAATATTACAGCCGCCACTCAAGACGGCTGTAAAAAGTATTTAAACCTGGAACTTGTATCCCATTCCTCTTAACGTTACAATGAATTTTCTGTACGGACCGAGATTGTTTCTCAGCATCTTGATATGAGTATCAATGGTTCTGTCGTCACCGAAGAAATCATATCCCCATACCTCTTCAAGTAGCTTGTTTCTTGTAAGAGCTATGTTCTTGTTCTTGACAAGATAGAACAGCAGGTCGTATTCCTTAGGCGTAAGGTTAGCCTTTTCGCCGTCTATGAATACATCTCTTGCCGTAAAATTGATTTCAAGACCCTCAAATTTTACTGTTTCTCCGACAGGCTCATTTCCGGATTTATTACGTTTGATTATCGCATTGATACGGGCAAGTACCTCTTTGGGCGAGAAGGGCTTTACCACATAATCGTCAACACCCATCTCAAAGCCGAACAGCTTGTCATATTCCTCTGTTCTTGCCGAAAGCATAAGTATAGGAGTATTCTTGAACTTTCTTATTTCCTTGCAGGCTGAAAAGCCGTCAAGCCTTGGCATCATAACATCCATTATTATTATGTCGAAATCCTGCTCCTTCGCCATATCGACAGCCTGCATACCGTCTACCGCCTCATATACCGTATGACCCTCATATTCGGCATATTCCTTGATGACCTCACGGATTTTCTGTTCGTCATCCGCTACGAGAATTTTATACATATTCTTTATTCCTTTCTTTTCGGCTATCCGTTTATTGTAAAAAAAATTCAGTTTAACAAAGTAAACTGAACGGAGATAAAATAATGCACAAATCAAATTATCAATGAAATGTTGGGAGAGGAAATTATGATTATTGAATTATTCAACCACCATAAAATCTGTCAGTTTTACCTGACGCTTATTATTATATCCGCCTTTTATGATGAAAATGTGTTTGAAGTCTAAAAAAACGATAAATCGCTTTTTCACTTTATTTACTTATTTTTTATCCGCTATGCCTCTCATGAATACTCCTGCGAGCTTTTCGCAGGTTTCGGGGGGAACTGCATATAGCGGACTGTTAAGTGTTGAGCTGTCACCCGTTGGAATAGCAATCTCAAGCCTTCCTATGCTGTCTTTTATGTTATAGCTCATCTTACCGCCGATATATCCGATATACAGCTTTGCACTGTACATTTCAAAATCGTCGGCTATCATTCCCGTATGCGTATCGGCTGAAATCGAGAAGGACGAGCTGATGTTGATGTTGTTGTCCGAAACGCTGACGCTCAGCACGAACAGATTTCTGTCCGAGCATCTCACCATAGCTTTGAGTACGCTGAACATACATACATACAACAGCTTTTCGCTTATGTTGACAGGTATATCCTCATATATCGGCTTGTCGGTGCTCAGCTTGAAAACGATAGGAATATCACTCATTTCCTTGTTGGCACGCTCTATTATTTTGTTCAGCTTTTCAAAGAAATATATGGCGGGCGCAGGGGGTGTCTTACGGTAAATGACCGTGGCAAGCTCCGACAGAACCTCGATATTGCGCTGTATGCTGTTCAGTGCATTATCTTCATTGCAGCTCTGCGTCGCTTTTGCAACATCACTTCTTGCCTGTGAAAGCATATAACATATATCGGCATAGGTGTTTGTGCTTCCAAGCTGCATCAGCACATCGGTAAGTGTATTGACACGCCACAGGATAAAACTCTCATCTCCGTCAGCAAAGGAAGTGCCTTGAGCAGAGTATTCCTTCCCGTCGATATTTATCTGTTCGGTAAGAATATCGCAGTTTATCCCTTTCGGGAAAACGATTGTTTCTCCGCAGGCGGCATTTTTCCATTTGATATTACCGAATTCGTCACTTAAAAAGAACGGTGTTCCCGATGAGCCGTAAAGCATTTCGAGAGATTCTGTTATTTTCTCCATAGCAATTGTGTCCTTTACGGAATTTATTTGTTTTCGTTGTCTTTTATCAGCTTCTGCTGTTTTCCTTTATCGTCCACAACATACACCCTGTCAAGCTCGGACATAAGACCTCGTTTGAAGGAAGCTCTGTATTCGTTGCGAAGCTCAAGCTGTTCCTCCTTCTCCTCGGTTGTAAGCTCACGCTCCCTTGATTGACGGGCAAGATAATTTATCCTGTCTATTTTAGCTTTATCCATAATTAAATTTCCTTTATACAAGATTTTTTATTTTTGTGATTATTCTGTTCGGCTTTTTAAGTATAAACCATACTGCCGCCGCTATGAATGTGCCGGTAATAACTGCGGCAACCGCAAGAAACGGAAGATACGCAAATACGGACAGCGAATATATAAGCGAAGCCGCAAAAATCTGCCCTACGTTATGCATCACCGCCGAGAATATGCCGGCAGGGAATACTCCCCACGCTTCTTTTATAAAGAGGCGAGTGACCGCCATTGCGGTAAACGACAGTGCGCCGCCGCACAGAGAAAACAGCAACGCCGTAATATTGCCCGATACAAGCGCCGACAAAAGTATCCGTGCAATAAGTATCAGTGCGGTATCATATGCTTTCCACCGACCGCCGAGATACAGCGAGAAAAGAACAGGGAAGTACGCAAGACCTATTCTGAAGCCCGGTATTGCGACAACCGGCGGTATCATACCCTCGACAATATAGAGCGTAAGAGACATTACCGCAAGAAGCGCAGAGAAAACTGTTTTTTTAACTGTCATAGCTGTATTCTCCTCGTCTTGCTTCAACACGGATAACCAGCTTGTGAGGCATACATACTATAGGCTGAATTCCGTCCGATACAGGCGCTGTCTTTACGCATATTTTGTCGGGGCAGTCTGCGTCCGAAACGCTTATAGCTCCGCCGCTGACCTTTATAACATTATAACCGCCGTCATCGGAATATACGGTAAACGTCTGCTCGCTTTCGCTGTCAAGCTCTACAGTTCTTATCAGCCTGCCGTTACTGTAAATACAGGCTGTGTGTCCTGATGTTGTTCTGCTGACAAACAGAATGCCGAGCAGTGAAAGAAAAACGATACATACGATTATAATAAGGCATACGACCTTGCGCTTGTCGCTGATAAACCTGCTCATGATGCTTTGAAATCCGCAGATATGCCGTCCGAAACCGAAACGGTACCGTCATTTCTTGTGATGATATATTCCGCAATGTTGTATTTTTCGTAAAACTCAGCGGCTTTTTCTTCACCCATCACGAAAAATGCGGTAGACAGCGCATCGCTTATAAGACCGCTTGCAGAATAGACCGTACAGCTTTTTATTCCGCTGTCGGCAGGATAAGCCGTGGACGGATCTATTATGTGGATGTACTTTTTGCCGTTATGCTCGACATATCGGTTTGCGCCGTTTGAAGTGGCGATGTAGCCCTCGTCTACAGTGAGAGTGCCTACAGGCGTGTTCGTTTCATCGGCGGTGATTGATATTCTGCGGCTGTTGCCGTTATCCTTGCCTATCGTAAGAATGCTTCCGCCGAAATCCACCACTGCGGACGTAACTCCGGATTTTCTCAGATATGAGTCAAGCATATCCATAGCGTAGCCCTTTGCCGCCGCACCGAGATCGAGCGAGAAGCCGCCGTCGGTAAAGCAGACAGCAGTATTCTCATCATCAAATTCAATGTTGCGGTAACTATGCTTTCCTGCGAGTTTTTTCAGCTCATCGCTGTCGGGCATAGGCGGGTTTTCCTTACCGAAGCCCCACATATCCGAAATATCGCCGAGCGTTATATCAAAAGCTCCGTCTGTAAGACGTGAAAGCTCTGTACAGCTTTTGAGCAGATTATATGTCGATGTGTCGACCGTCACTTTTCCTGAACCTGCGTTTTTGTTGATTTTTGAAATTTCGCTGTCCGCTTTTGTTCTTGAAAGAGTATCGTCAAGCTCATTAAGCATTCCCACAGCGCCTGTGCAGACTTCCTCAGCCGATATGCCGTCGCCCGTTTCATATATCGAAAACGATACGAAAGTGTCGAACGTAAAGCTGTCATGCCTGTAAGGCTCAGCCTTGCCGCAGCCGCCCAGACAGACGGGCAGGAAAACCGCAAAAAGCAGTGTCGGAATCAAAGATGTTTTTTTCATACCTTCTCCATTCGTTTTGTACATACTATTATATACCAAAAGGACACAGATTTCAACTGATTTTTATTTAATTTATATTGTATTATTGTCCGATTGTGCGTCTGCAACAAAAAAGTTGCATTTAAGACGGGTTTGTGATATAATCATTTAGTATGGAATTTTGTTTTTTGTTTTGGCTGTAAGCACAGCTCAGAACATATGCTTACGGAGGCTGTATGCGTATTATCGGAATAGACCCCGGCTATGCGATTGTCGGTTTCGGTGTCGTTGATTATATCGACGGAAAATTCAGCGTCAAGGATTTCGGCGCAATAACAACCGATAAGGATACGCCGTTTCCTAAGCGCCTTTGTGAAATATATGAAGATTACTGTCAGATACTGGATAGCTGGAAGCCCGATGCGCTTTCGATAGAACGTCTTTATTTCACGAACAATCAGAAAACGGGAATAGATGTCGCACAGGCAAGAGGCATTATAATAATGGCGGCGGCACAGCGTGGTATCGAAATAAACGAGTACACGCCCCTGCAGGTAAAGCAGGCTGTCGTAGGCTACGGTCAGGCGGTAAAAAAACAGGTGCAGGAGATGACGAAAAACATTCTCAAGCTCTCCTGCGTGCCAAAGCCCGATGATACTGCAGACGCACTCGCAATGACAATATGCCACGCCCAGACAAGCGGCTCATTGCTCAGAAACATAAAGGCATCAAATATATAAGAAAAGAGTTTTGATTTATGATATACAGTGTTAACGGAACGGTAGACCTTATCGAGCCAAACCTTGCGGTCATTGACTGCGGCGGTGTGGGCTATGCCTGCCGCACCACAGCGAATACGCTGTCACAGCTTAAAATCGGTGAAAAGGCAAAACTGCTGACCTATCTTTCCGTAAGAGAGGATGCGGTCGAGCTGTTCGGCTTTTATGATGCCGCAGAGCTTAACTGCTTCAGGATGCTGATTTCCGTTTCCGGTGTCGGACCTAAAGCGGCGCTGTCGATCCTATCTGGAATGACGCCGCAGGCATTCGCACTTTGCGTTGCGTCCGGCGACGGCAAGACGCTTACAAACGCACCCGGCATCGGCAGAAAAACCGCAGAACGCATCGTCCTTGAACTTAAGGATAAGGTATCGAAGCAGGACGTAGCCGCAGGTGTAAAGGGCAGTGCAGTGCCGATAGTCGCCGCCCCGTCAAATACCTATGCCGAGGCAGTATCGGCACTTATGGTACTCGGCTATTCAAACGGCGAGGCAGCCTCCGCACTCAGCGGACTTGACCCGTCAGCACCCTCAGACGAGCTTATAAGGGCAGGACTTAAAAAGCTGGCTAAATTCTGATGCTCGTCACGCATTAACTTTGAAGGGAAAGCGTATAAATGATTGAGAGAAATGACCTTTCATATACAGCCGATGACGAAGGCGCAAGAATAGTTGAGCCTCAGTTTTCCGCAGAGGATACCGATGTTGAGTTTTCCCTGCGCCCAAGAAAGCTGAATGAGTATATCGGACAGGAAAAGGTAAAGGAAAATTTACAGGTATATATACAGGCGGCGAAGAAAAGAAACGAGAGCCTTGACCACGTTTTGCTGTACGGTCCTCCCGGACTTGGCAAGACAACGCTTGCAGGAATAATAGCAAACGAGATGGGCGTTAATTTTAAAGTCACCTCAGGCCCCGCTATCGAAAAGCCGGGCGAGCTTGCGGCTTTGCTTACAGGGCTTCAGGCGGGCGACGTGCTGTTTGTAGACGAGATACACCGCCTTTCAAGACAGGTAGAGGAGATACTCTATCCTGCTCTTGAGGACTGCGTGCTTGATATTATGATAGGTAAAGGGCCTTCCGCACAGTCGATAAGAGTTGACCTGAACAGATTTACCCTTATCGGCGCTACAACAAGAGCAGGACAGCTTACAGGACCTCTGCGTGACAGGTTCGGAGTTATAATGCGTCTTGAAATGTATACCCCTGAGGAGCTTTGCAATATTGTAATGCGTTCATCGGTCATACTTTCCATTCCCTGCGACAGAAGCGGCGCTATGGAGATAGCAAAGCGTTCAAGAGGTACTCCCCGTATCGCAAACCGCCTGCTTAAGCGTGTGCGTGACTTTGCGGAGGTTATGGGCAACGGAAAGATTACAAAGGAAATGGCAGACATTGCGCTTAACAGACTCGAGATAGATAAGCTCGGTCTTGACAGCCTTGACAAGCGTTTCCTCACTATGATAATAAACGGCTATAACGGCGGTCCTGTCGGACTTGAAACGCTGGCTTCGGCGCTCGGTGAAGAATCGGTCACGCTTGAGGATGTATGTGAGCCGTACCTTATGCAGCTGGGATTTATTTCACGAACACCCAGAGGCAGATGTGCAACCGAGCTTGCGTATAAGCATCTCGGACTTGTGCGTGACGGTCAGCAAAGACTTGATTAAAACAATTAAAAATATATCGTGTTTGGAAAAAGGAAGAAAGGTATTTTAAGTATCATGGGCAGATTATTCGGAACAGACGGTGCAAGAGGTATAGCCGTAACAGAGCTTACCTGCGAGCTTGCAATGAATATAGGCAGAGCCGCAGCCATCGTACTTACTAAGCAGAAAACTCATAAAGGAAAAGCAAGGATACTGATAGGCAAGGATACAAGAATATCTTCGGATATTCTCGAATCTGCCCTTATCGCAGGTATAACCTCGGTAGGTGCGGATGTTGAGCTTCTCGGAGTAGTACCCACCCCCGCCGTAGCCTATCTTGTAAGATATTACGGAGCGGACGCAGGCGTGATGATCTCAGCCTCGCACAACAGCGTTGAATATAACGGCATAAAGCTGTTCTCATCGACAGGCTTCAAGCTCCCCGATGACGTTGAAAACAAGATAGAGGCGCTGATACTCGACACTCCGGAAAAAATGACGCTTGTTGACGGCTCGGATGTCGGCAGAGTAAGAACTATGTACGGTGCCGTAAGCGAGTACAACGAGCATATCCAGTCGACCGTCGGCGGTAAGTTTCAGGGACTTCTTGTTGCGATAGACTGTGCAAACGGCAGTGCAAGCGCAACCGCAGAATCGCTTTTCTATAAGTTCGGAGCGGAATATGTATACATCAACAACGAGCCGGACGGCCTTAATATAAACGATAAATGCGGCTCCACACATATAGAACAGCTTGTAGAGCTTGTTAAAAAGCGTGGCTGTGACGTGGGCTTTGCGTTTGACGGCGATGCGGACAGGTGCCTTGCTGTCGATGAAAAGGGCAACATAATAGACGGCGATAAGCTGATAGCTATCCTCTCACGTTATATGAAGGAAATGGGTACGCTGAAAAACAACACAGCTGTCGTCACCGTAATGAGCAATCTCGGCTTCCACCGCTTTATGAACGAAAACAAAATAGAAACAGTATGCACGAAGGTAGGCGACCGTTACGTTCTTGAAGAAATGCTGAACAACGGTTATAATATAGGCGGCGAACAGTCCGGACACATTATTTTCCTCGACCACGCAACCACAGGCGACGGACAGCTTACAGCGGTGCAGACCCTTGAACTGCTGTCGAAATGCAAACGTCCGCTGTCACAGCTTGTAAAGGATATACCCGACTTCCCCCAGCTTCTTGTCAACGTAAAGATTACCGAGGACAAAAAGGGATTATGGGATAAAACGCAGAAGATAACCGATATTATCGCACAGGCTGAACAGGCTATGGGCGAAAACGGCAGAATACTCGTCAGAGAAAGCGGAACAGAACCGCTTGTACGAGTTATGATAGAGGGCAAAGACGAAAAGGAAGTACATCACTGGACTCATCTCATCGCAGACACGATAAAAGAGTGCCTGTGCCGATGAAATGTTAAAGGAGTTTTTATGGCAAAGATAGAAGCAGAGCTGTACGGCAATTTCGATATTATACTTATGGATCTTCACAACACCGTTATGAGAGGCAGCACCAGCGCATCTCTTGAAGAAAGTTCTGATATAGTAGTCGGCAGCACCCGATGCGCCATCCGTGCATACGAGCGTTACAGCTATCTCGGCAGTGGCAGAGTGAGTATGAACGTCACACTGTTCCAGACCGATGGCAGAATATTCGTTTCGGTAATGTCGACAGGCGGCAGTCAGGCGGTATTCTTTAAAATAAACAGGATAGGCGAAAATTCGTTTCTTAACACGATACGACCGACAGTAGACAGTTACAGGATAAGGTGAACAAACTTGAGAAAATCACAGGATTGGCAGGACTACAGACTTATAGATGCGTCTGACGGTCAGCGGCTTGAAAAATGGGGCGGAATAACGCTTGTGCGACCCGACCCGCAGATAATATGGAAAAACCCCGACCCCTCGCCGCTGTGGAGCAAGGCGGATGCGGTATATCACCGTTCATCAAGCGGCGGCGGAAACTGGGAATACAGAAAACAGCTTCCTGAAAGCTGGAACATAAGCTACAAGGGACTTACCTTTATGGTAAAGCCCACAGGCTTCAAGCATACGGGAATATTTCCCGAGCAGGCGGTCAACTGGGATTTATGCTCAGAGCTTATAAAGAACGCAGGCAGGGAGATAAACGTGCTTAATATGTTCGCCTATACCGGCGGCGCAACGCTCGCCTGCGCAAAGGCAGGTGCAAAGGTATGTCACCTTGACGCAGTAAAGGGTATGGTGGACTGGGGCAGGACAAACGCAAAGCTCAGCGGTCTTTCCGACAAGCCGATAAGGTGGATAGTAGACGATGCGGTAAAGTTTCTCGGCAGGGAGATAAGGCGAGGCAACCGCTATGACGGCATCATCCTCGACCCACCAAGCTACGGCAGAGGAACAAACGGCGAGATGTGGAAGCTCGAGGACAGCATATGCGACCTTATGAATATGTGCACCGAGGTGCTTTCCGATAACCCTCTGTTCATTGTACTCAACAGCTACACGACAGGTCTTTCCTCATCGGTAATGACTTACCTTTTACAGATGACGGTAGGCAGAAAATACAAGATAAGAGTAGATTCGCAGGAGATAGGACTTCCCGTTGAACAGACAGGGCTTGCAGTGCCTGCGGGAAACACCGCTGTAGTATATTTCGATTAAGCGGCGGCAAAGGAGAACGGATTGAAAGATAACGAGATAATTAAAACCGAAGACCTTATATTCGATTATACCGTATTTGACGAAAACGGCGATGAAACAGGCAAGAACCGCATTCTTACCGACATAAACCTTTCGATAGAAAAGGGCAGCTTTGTAGCTGTGCTTGGCCATAACGGAAGCGGCAAGTCGACCCTTGCAAAGCACTTCAACGGCATTCTTCTCCCGACCTCGGGCAAGGTGCTTGTTGACGGTATAGATACGACAGACGAGAGCAGGATATATGATATACGTCAGACTGTCGGAATGGTTTTCCAGAATCCCGACAACCAGATAGTAGCGACTATAGTAGAAGAAGACGTTGCGTTCGCACTCGAAAATCTCGGCGTACCTCCCGATGAAATACGCAAAAGGGTAGATGACGCGCTGAAAACGGTTGATATGTACGAGTACCGCAACCACGCTCCGCATCAGCTTTCCGGCGGTCAGAAGCAGAGAGTTGCAATAGCAGGCATAATCGCAATGCGGCCACGATGTATAGTAATGGACGAGCCGACCGCAATGCTTGACCCGAAGGGCAGAAAAGAGATAATGGCGACCATAAAGACGCTCAACAAGGAACATGGCATAACCGTTGTGCTGATAACTCATTATATGGAGGAGGCTGCAAAGGCCGACCGTGTTATAGTTATAGACAAGGGCAATATACTGCTTGACGATGTGCCGAAAAGGATATTCTCACAGGTTGAGCTGTTAAAGTCGGTCGGACTTGACGTTCCGCAGGCGACCGAGCTTATGTACGAACTTAAAAAATGCGGACTTGACGTTCCCGATGATATAATAGATGAAGATGAATGTGCACAGGTACTGTACGACATTCTCAAAAATAAGGAATAAAAAATGAATGTGATAGAACTTAAGGGACTTACCTATAAATACAGCGTCGGCACTCCGTTTGAGTCAACCGCTGTGGATAATGTAGACCTTACCATAGAAAAAGGCGAATTCTGCGGAATAATCGGCCACACGGGAAGCGGAAAATCAACGCTTATCCAGCACCTGAACGGGCTTGTAAAACCGACGTCGGGTGAAGTGCTGATAGACGGTCAGAATATATGGAGCAAAGGCGTTGATATACGCTCGATAAGATTCAAGGTAGGACTTGTATTCCAGTATTCCGAGTATCAGCTGTTTGAAGAAACGGTGTACAAGGATATAGCATACGGCCCTAAGAATATGGGCTGCGATGAAGCAGAGATCGACCGCAGAGTGCGCGAGGCGGCAGAAAATATGGGTATCCGTGAGGAGCTGCTTGAACGCTCGCCGTTTGACCTTTCGGGCGGACAGAAACGCCGTGTCGCACTTGCAGGCGTTATCGCAATGGATCCCGAGATACTTATCCTTGACGAGCCTGCGGCAGGACTTGACCCTATAGGCAGGGAAAAGGTACTCGGCAAGATAAGCGATTACCACAAGAAATACGGCAAGACGATACTTCTTGTTTCTCACTCTATGGAGGACATAGTAAAATATGCCGATAAGGTACTTGTTATGAACAAGGGCAAGCTGTTCTGCCACGAGGATACAGACAGCGTATTCGCAAGACAGGACGAAATTATAAAGATAGGTCTTGATGTTCCTCAGATCACAAAGATTATGATGAAGCTGAGAGATAAAGGTGTAGATTTAGGAAAAGATATATATACTGTTGAACGTGCCAAGGACAGAATAATGCAGTATATAGATAAAGGAACGATATGCTGAAGGATATTACAATAGGACAGTTTTTCCCGGGCAATTCAATAATCCACAGGCTCGACAGCCGTTTCAAGATAGTGCTTGATATAGCCTATGTCGTAATGCTGTTTATGGCAGGGAATTATTGCTCGCTTATCTCGGCGGGACTGTTCATGCTGATTATTTATATGATGTCGGGGATCAGCTTCAAGCTGATTTTCAAGAGCCTTAAACCCATTATGCCGATAATACTGTTTACCTGTATACTGAATCTGTTCTTTATACACGGCGAGGGAGATCCGCTTGTAAAGCTGGGATTTATCACGATTTACGCAGAGGGCATAAATACATCGGTGTTTATGACGGTGAGGATAGTATTCCTTATTGTCGGAATGTCGCTTCTCACCTATACGACCTCTCCCATAGCGCTGACAGACGCAATAGAGCGTCTGCTGTCGCCGCTCAAGAAGATTCACTTTCCCGTTCACGAGCTTGCTATGATGATGACTATAGCACTGAGATTTATCCCTACTCTTATTGAAGAAACCGATAAGATAATGTCGGCTCAGAAGGCAAGAGGCGCAAACTTAGATACAGGCGGACTTGTAAAGAAGGCAAAGGCTCTGATACCCGTGCTGATACCGCTGTTTGTGTCCGCTTTCAAGCGTGCAAACGAGCTTGCTCTTGCTATGGAGTGCCGTTGCTACAGAGGCGGCGAGGGCAGGACACGCATGAAACAGCTTAAATTCGGAGCAAGGGATATTGTCGCAACGGTTGTAATGGCTGTAATGTTCACATTAATCATTCTTATGAACATTTATGTGGCTGTACCCGGAATTTAAGGTGAGCTATGCGTAATCTTAAAGTAACAATGGCATATAACGGCACTGCCTATCACGGCTACCAGCGCCAGAACAATGCAAACAGCATACAGCAGACAGTCGAGGAAGTGCTTTCAAAACTGCTCTGCGAGGATATAACGATAAACGGCTGTTCACGGACAGATACGGGTGTGCACGCAAGAGCGTTTGTGTTCAATGTAAAAACGAACTGCCCCATTCCCTGCGAGGGTTTTATAAAAGGCGGAAACGCACTTTTACCGCAGGATATAGCCTTTATTTCCTGCGAAGATATGCCCGACAGCTTTCACGCAAGGTTTGACAGCAAGGGAAAGGAATACATATACAGGATTTACACAGGTGATGTGCGTGATGTTTTCTCGGCGGATACTGCGCTTCATTATCCCTATAAGCCCGACATTGAGAAAATGCGGAAAGCGGCACAGCTTATAGTCGGAGAGCATGATTTTGCGTCCTTCTGCAAGGCAGAGGCTAAAGAGCATCTGCTGACCACCGTCAGAACCGTCTATTCGATAGATGTTGAGCAGACGGGTGATTTTGTCGAAATTAAAGTCTGCGGAAACGGCTTTCTTCACAATATGGTAAGAATTATAGTAGGAACTCTTATTTATATCAGCGAGGGAAAACGTACAGAGCAGGATATAATAAACGCACTTACAAAGCCCGACAGGGAGTTTGCGGGAAAGACTGTTCCCCCCTGCGGACTGTATCTCAACAAGGTATTTTACGAAAAAGATGTTTAAATGAAAGTGGGGTAAATATGAAAGTACCCGAAAAAAATCCTCTTGAAACGGATAAAAACAACGATATAAACGATGTTTCTCTTTACAGGAAAAAGAAGAAGAAAGCAAAGCGGATAAGAAACCTTATAATTTTGCTTGTTGTTATTCTGGCTCTTATTCCTGTATGGATATACCGTGATACGATATTTGAGCCTCTGCGTGGTATCGCCTCAAGGATACAGACTACCACGACCGAAACAGCAGGCTACCCGATAAGTCTTACCGGCAGGTCAGACTACAGCTTCTGCGCTATGAATGACAGCTTTGCACTGCTCAGCGACACTTATCTTTATTCGTATAATGAGAACGGCGGACAGAATTTTGCCTTACAGCACGGCTATGTTCACCCTATGATCGTTTCAAACTCAAAACGTGTGGTTATTTACGATAAGGGCGGTCACGATTTTTCTCTGTTCAACAAGACCAGCGAGATATTCAAGCAGAATATCCCCGATGAAGTCATAGTATCCGTTTTTCTCGGCAGCTCAGAGCATACAGCCGTTGTGACATCGGGCGGAAGATACTCAAACGTTATCTACGTTTATGACGGCGGCGGAAAATGGCTGTATACACAGCGTTTCATTGACGATAACGTTATGCAGGTCGCATTCTCCGATGACAACAGGTTTATCTATGTTACAAGAGTGACCTCGGATAACGGCGATATTGTCACAAAGCTCTCTAAATACGATATTACGGGCGACGGCACTGAGCTGTGGACTCAGGCGATAAGCGACTGCGTTTCACTTGCCCTTTCGGTAAACGGCGGTACGCTGACCGTAACGGGCGACAGCGAAATACGCACCTATAACACCGACAGCGGTGAGCTTATCGGTAATTACAGCTATCAGGGAACGATAGAGAACTTTGACGCTCTCTCATCAAAAAAGGCTTTTGTGCTTGATAATTATACGGACGGCGGAAAGAAGCTGGTGCTTCTTGACGAAAAGTGCGAGGTGACCGCACAGGCAGAGGTATCCTCCGATGTAAAGCGTATAAGAGTTATCGATAACTCTGTCATTGTAATGACAGAAACGGACATAACACAGTATGATTATTCGCTGGCGTCTGTAAAGAAAACTCTGCTTAAAGACAGCTATTCGGATTTTATAAAGGTTGGCGGCTCAATACTTCTTATGGGGTATGACAGCCTTGATTGCATACAGCTTTAATTGCAGAAAGGAAAGAATATGGGAACTGAATTTTTCTGGTTTTATGATGTTATTCTTGCGGCTATACTTATAGGTATGATGTTCATAGGAGCTAAAAAGGGCTTTGTCCGTATGGTGCTGAGGCTATGCGCCTTTGCGGCGTCATTTGTGATAGCGCTTATGATAAGCAACGGCGTTTCGGGCTGGATATATGACAGCTTTATCAGTAAACCGCTTGAACAGACTATCTCGACTTCTATAAACGATGCGCTCGGTGACAACGTTGTTACACAGTTAGGCAAGATAGATATGGAAAAGGCGAAAATAAACGGTAAAAGCATTGACAGCCTTGAGCTGAAAGCCGACAAGGCAGGCAAAGTAACCGTAAATCTCGGTAATGTGAACTTAAGCAACACAGGCATAAGCAAGGTCGATCTTACCTCATTCGGCGTGGATAAAAACATTGATTATTCAAATATCAATCTCGGCTCTGTGCAGATATACGAAAGCGATATTGAGAAGTACGGCATCGAGAATATGATACTTACTGAGGTTCTTGCACAGAATATCAAGAACAGCGCTATTGCCGACAGCGTAAACGAAATAATAGATAAAGTCGGTGAAACCGTTCCTGCTCTTGACCTTAAAGGCAAGACGATAGAGGACATTGACAGTGGTACGATAAACAGCGTTGTTGTAAGCGTAGTGCAGTCGTCGGGCAATCCCGGCAAGGCTGTTCTTGACAATGTTGCAAAGCCCGTAGTGCTTGTACCGTTAAGAACGATCATATTTGTCGTTCTGTTCATTCTTATATTTATTATCCTCTCGATATTAATAAAGGCGACATCCGTTATAAACAAGCTGCCGCTTATAGGACAGCTGAATTCGCTTCTGGGCGGTGTAGCAGGACTTTTGCAGGGACTTGTAATAGTGTTCATTGTCGTGATACTAGCCCATATGGCTGTTGAGCTGACAAACAACACGCTTATATTCCTGAACGATATGACAATCAACAAGTCTTTTGCGTTCAGTAAAATATACAACTTCTCGTTCCTCGATTTCCTTAACTAAATACTCAGTTAACAAAAGAGAACTATAATAATAAGTAAGCTGTTAACGGCAGTGTTATTTCACGAAACCGCCGCTTCGCATAAGCGATAACAGCTTACAATACAATAAAACAATAAAAATACAAAAGAACCTAAAGAAAGGTTGGATATAAATGCTTTGCTCAAGATGTAAAAAAAGACAAGCGGTAGTTTTTATCTCAACAATACAGGGCAACGACAAGCGTGACGAGGGACTTTGCCTTATCTGCGCAAAAGAGCTCGGTGTTCCGCAGGTAAACGACTACCTTGAAAAAATGGGAATCAGCGATGAGGACCTTGAAGAAAGCTATAAAATGATTTTCGGTGACGTCGATGAAGAAACAGACGCAGACAGCGGTGCAGACGATGACTTCACACCGGGCGGCGCAGGCACAATGATGCCGTTCTTCAAGCGTTTTGCCGCAAACAAGGACAGTCAGACCGAAAGCGAAAAGCAGGACTTAAAGGACGATAAGAAGCACAATAAGAAAAAAGAGGAGAAAAAGAGAAAATTCCTCGATACCTATTGCACCAATCTTACCGCCAAGGCAAAAAAAGGTGAGATTGACCGTATAATCGGCAGAGAGAAAGAGATCTACCGTGTAATGCAGATATTATCCCGCCGTACAAAGAACAACCCCTGCATAATAGGCGAACCCGGTGTCGGTAAAACCGCTATTGCAGAGGGCATAGCTCAGAAGCTGGCGGACGGCGATGTTCCCTTCAGACTTCAGGGCAAGGAGCTTTATATGCTCGACCTTACCTCCCTTGTTGCAGGCACGCAGTTCAGAGGTCAGTTTGAAGGCCGTGTGAAAGCGCTTATTGAGGAGATAAAGACCGCAGGTAATATAATCCTCTTTATTGACGAGGTTCATAACCTTGTCGGCACAGGCGACAGCGAAGGCACGATGAATGCCGCAAATATCCTCAAGCCTGCTTTGTCAAGGGGAGAGGTGCAGGTCATCGGCGCTACAACATTCAACGAGTACAGAAAGTATATCGAAAAGGACTCCGCACTTGAAAGACGTTTCCAGCCCGTAACGGCAAACGAGCCGTCAATAGAGGATACTATCGAGCTTTTAAAGGGCATCAAGGAATACTACGAAGAATACCACAAGCTGTATGTCAGCGATGATATTTTAAAAAGCTGTGCCGTTCTCAGTGAACGCTACATTACCGACAGGTATCTTCCCGACAAGGCGATAGACCTGCTTGACGAGGCGGCGGCTTGCGCCAGCATAAACAGCAAGGAGCTTACCGAGTACGAACAGCTTAAAAAGAAAAACAAGGCTCTTGAAACCGAAGAAAACAACCTGTCCGCCGAAACCGAGAACAAGGATTATCAGCGTATAGCCGAGATAAAGACCGAGCTTGCAAAGAATACAGCCCGTATCGACGAGCTTGAGCCTATGATAAAGGAAGTACACGTTACAGAAAACGATGTCTGCAAGGTCATCGAGCTGTGGACGGGTATCCCCGCAAGCAAGCTGCTTGAAACCGAATTCAAGCGTATCGCAAACCTTGAAACCGTGCTTAAATCAAAGGTAGTCGGTCAGGACGAAGCGTGCGAGCTTGTAGCCGCCGCTATAAAAAGAACACGAGTTCAGCTCTCCGCACGCCGCAGACCTGCGTCATTCATTTTCGTAGGTCCTACAGGTGTCGGCAAGACCGAGCTTGTAAAGGTGCTTGCAAACGAGCTTTTCAATACGGTCGATCCGCTTATAAGGCTTGATATGTCCGAGTTTATGGAAAAGCACAGCGTTTCGAGAATTATCGGCTCGCCTCCCGGATATGTAGGATACGATGAGGCAGGTCAGCTCACCGAAAAGGTACGCAGAAAGCCCTATTCCGTAATTCTCTTTGACGAGATAGAAAAGGCTCACCCCGATGTAATGAACATTCTCCTGCAGATTCTTGACGAGGGCAAGGTAACCGATGCTCACGGCAGAACGGTCAGCTTCGAGAATACCGTAATCGCTATGACCTCAAACGCAGGCTCATCGTTCAATACAAGCGGTCTTGGCTTTGCAAAGAGCGAGGCTGATATTTCAAAGGACAAGGCGATGAAGGCTCTTGGCGAATTCCTTCGCCCCGAATTCTTAAGCCGTGTTGACGAGGTAGTAGTGTTCAAGCCCCTCACCCTCGATGCCTACAAGGGCATTGCCGGACTTATGATAGGCGAGATGAAAGAGCCTCTGTTTGAAAAGAACATAACGCTTAACGTCAGCGATGAGGCTTATGAGCTTGTTGCGAAAAAAGCGTCCGGCGGCAAGTTCGGCGGCAGAGATGTCCGCAAAGTTGTCCGTAAGGATATTGAGGACAAGGTAGCAAATATCATAGTCGAAGCCGACGGCAACATATCACAGATAGACGTTGACGCAGACGGCGACGAGATAAAGGTAACAGGCAAGTAAATAAGCAGGGCATTGCATTAACTTAGGCAGGTAATGCAATGCCCGTTTTATAATCGAAAGGATTACTATGGCAGTAATTATTACAGGCGGAACAGGAGCTATCGGCAGCGCTATGGCTCGTGCCTTCGCAAAAACAAACGATGTTGCTATAATCTACAAAAGCTCCGATGAAAAAGCCTGTCAGCTTGAAAATGAACTCGGTTGCACGGCATATAAGGCAGATGTTACCTCCGCTAAAGAGGTGTCGGCTGCAGTAGAACGCATAGCGGCTGATTTCGGAAAAATAGATGTGCTTATCAATAATGCCGGCATATCACAGATTAAAATGCTGAGCGATGTCACCGAGCTTGAATGGTACAATATGATTGATGTTCACCTTACAGGAGCATTCAATATGACAAAGGCGGTACTGCCTTTTATGATAAATCGCAAACAGGGAAGCATCATCAACATTTCATCTGTGTGGGGAGTGTACGGAGCATCCTGCGAAGTGCCTTACTCAACGGTCAAGGCAGGACTTATCGGCTTCACAAAATCGCTCTCCAAAGAGGTCGCCCCCAGCGGAATAACCGTAAACTGCATCGCCCCGGGAGTAATCGACAGCCCTATGAACAATGCTCACCTGTCGCCCGATGAGATGAACGAGCTTATCGCCGAAACTCCGCTCGGCAGGCTCGGAACACCCGATGATGTGGCAAAGGCGGCTGTATACCTCGCCTTTGCAGGCTTCGTCACAGGTCAGATACTCGGAGTAGACGGCGGATTTTATTGATAGCTTAACTTAATACATCTGAGCTGTACATTTTGATAAAATGGGGTCGCAGGGGCGTAGCCCCCGACAGGGTCTAGGGGCGGTAGCCCCAGTAAAATCCCCCTTTCCCGGGGAAAGGGGGCAGGGGGATAGGGATAATAAATCAGAAGTTAATTTCAAAAACAAACTTTTTCTACAATCTGAGCTGTACCTTTTCGGTACAGCCTTTTCTTTTTACCTGACAAACAGTAATATTATGTCCCGCACCCTCATATATTGTGTTAAAACCCGTACAAGAGGGAAACAGCTAAAGGAGGATTATATGGACTTTTCCGTAAAGAAAGAGCCTGTATTTGTCACAGAAGTGATATATGACGGACAGGCGGAGCAGGGTGTCGAGTTTGATTATGTCCTGCCGGATTATTACCCCGACATTTTCAGAATATTAAGATGCACCCTTCGTCCCGGAATAGTATCCTGCAACATTTCGGGCGACAAGCTGATACTTGACGGTGTGATATGCATCACCGCACTCTATCTGAGCGAGGGCGGAGGTATGGAGTGCGTAGAGCATCGCTACAGTTATTCAAAAACGGTCGATTTGCCGAAATCAGCCGACAACGGCACAGTAACTGTCGAGCCTAAGGTGGATTACACTACCTGCCGTGCGGTTTCGGGCAGACGCATTGATGTCAGGGGAGCGGTCAGCTTCAGGATAAAGGTCGAGAACATAACACCGTTTGAGATAATAACGGATATTGAAGGCTGTAACATACAGACAAGAAAAAATAAAGTAAGCTGTACAAGAAAGCTCACCGCAGGAAAGCAGTTCGTTGTCCGTGAAGATATAGGTGTATCCGGCATTGACGGCACAGTGAAAGCCGTTGTAAGCTGTGATGCTACAGCTGTCGTTAATGACTGCAAGATAATCGCAGACAAGGTCGTGCTTAAGGGCGAGGCAAAGCTCAAGGCGCTGTATCTTGTCGGAAACGATAACGGCACATATCTTCAGACGATGGAAGCCGAGATTCCCCTCAGCCAGATAGTCGATATGCAGGGTATTGACGAAAGGCACACCTGCTACGCCCTGTTCAGAGTTCTGTCGTGCGCTCTTACGGTAAAGTCCGCCGATGACGATGCGTCGGGAGTATTCGGCTGTGAGCTGACAATCGGCTCTCAGATTACCGCAACGCTTGAAGAAAGCATTTACCCCGTCACCGATATGTATTCCACGTCCTACGAATCAAGCTACACCACTTCGGCATTGAAAACCGAATCCGACCACAGATTTATCAGCAGAACGCTAAATATAAAACAGCTTATCGAGTGCGAAAACGGCATTCCCGACAGCGTGACGGACGCTGAATGCTTCGTATCGGAAATAATCTGCAGACCGTGCGAAAACGGCGAGCTTAAAGTGAGCGGTAAACTGCTGTGCTTTATCAGCGCCGTAAAGGACAGCGAGCCTGTATTCATTGAAAAAAATCTGCCGTTTGATGTTACCGAACAGCTCGGTATGGTTACCGACGGTTGCGTAATACAGCCTGTCGTGAACATATCGTCCGTAAGCTACAGCATCACCGATGACGGTATCGAAATAAGATGCTCGCTTCTTATGCAGGGATGTATGTATGTTTGCGGCACAAGTCAGATAATAAAGCAGATAGAGCTTAACGAAAACGCAGAAAAGCAAAAGTGTGATGATTATTCGCTGAAGCTGTATTTTGCCGATGAAAACGAGGATGTATGGAACATAGCAAAGCGCTATAACACTTCTGCGGCGGCGATAGAATCCGAAAACGAGGTCACTGACGGCAAAGTGTCAGGCCTGCTTCTGATTCCGATAATATAACAATACTCAAGATACGGCATTTTGCTGACAGATAAGGAGAATTTATGCCAAAATCAATTTATAAGGATATTTCCGAGCGAACAGGCGGAAATATCTATATAGGAGTTGTCGGTCCCGTCCGTTCGGGGAAATCGACCTTTATCAGCAGGTTTATGAACGTGCTGGTCGTACCGTCAATCGAAGACGAATTCCGCAGGGAAAGGGCAGTGGATGAGCTTCCTCAGTCTGCGGCAGGAAAAACGATAATGACCACAGAGCCGAAATTCGTGCCTGAGGAAGCGGTAAATATCACCGTTGACGAAAACGTGGAAATGAATGTAAGACTTATCGACTGCGTAGGCTACATAGTTCCAGGTGCAAAGGGTTATATAGAAAACGAAGCTCCGAGAATGGTCAAAACGCCATGGTTTGACGAGGAAGTGCCGTTCAATATGGCGGCGGAGGTCGGTACTCATAAGGTAATCACAGAACACAGCACCATAGGACTTGTGGTCACCACAGACGGCAGTATCACCGATATTCCGAGAGAGGAATACGAGGCGGCGGAGGAACGTGTGATAAACGAGCTGAAAAGCATAAAAAAGCCGTTTACCGTAGTGCTTAACTGCAGCGATCCCTCATCGGAAGAATCAAAAGAGCTTGCTTGCAGGCTTTCAGAAAAGTACGGCTGTACCGTTACACCGCTGAACTGCCTTTACATCACCGAAGAAAATATAAAGGAACTGCTGTCCAATGTGCTTATGGGCTTTCCCGTAAGAGAGATAGGCATAAAACTGCCGAAGTGGTTAGCGTCCCTCGACAATGACCATTACCTGAAAAAGCAGGTATTCGAAGCTGTAAGGACATCTGCGGAAAACATCTCCTGTATGGGTGATTTAGACAGCTTCACGGGCAAAATAGGGCAGTGCGAAAGCGTCAGCCGTTGCAGTAAGGATAAAACGGAGCTTGGCTCGGGAACAGCCTATGTCACAGTGGAACTGGGGCAGGAGCTTTTCTATAAGGTGCTTGGCGAAACCACAGGCATCGAGCTTAGCGACGAGGGCGACCTTATGCCTTGTATGATTGAACTTGCAAGAATCAAGAAAGAGTACGAAAAAGTCAGCACCGCACTTGAGCAGGTCAGAGCCACAGGATACGGAATAGTAATGCCGTCTGCCGAGGAGCTTACCCTTGAAGAACCCGAAATAGTAAAGCAGGGCGGAAAATTCGGCGTAAGGCTCAAAGCGTCAGCCCCGTCAATTCATATGACCCTTGCAAATATCAACACTGAGGTAAACCCGATAGTCGGCAGTGAAAAGCAATCGGAGGATCTTGTAAGGTATCTTCTCAGAGAATTTGAGGAAAATCCCACAAAGATATGGGAAAGCAATATTTTCGGAAAATCGCTCCACGAGCTTGTAAACGAGGGCCTGCACAATAAGCTGAGCCGTATGCCCGATGACGCAAGAGCAAAACTGCAGGAGGCGATACAGAGGATTATCAATGACGGCTGTAACGGGCTTATCTGTCTTATATTATAAAAGTCCGCCATATAAAAAGACCGCACCTCATCACAGGTGCGGTCTTACTTTGTCGATAAACCGATTATTATTAAAGCCCACGCAGTGAAATATTTCACCAACCTTGCCTCGCACCAACCCCTCCAAAACCGCACTATACCACCCGCTTTTCGTAATGCCAACATCTATATGCACGATACGCTTTCAAATTCGCACTATCCTATTCGCTTTTCGTAGGGGAGTGGGCTTGCCCCTCCCGTTGCACCAATCCTTGTTGTTTTCGCTAATCTTTGTAAAAGAACACCTATCACTTGCCTTGCTTGCCCCTCCCGAAACATCATTGTAATTATAAAAAAACAATTCAAAAGAAATCCAATGTAAAGAGGCAAAGCCATCAGAGGTCCTCAGTGGAATAGGGATAATAAATCAGAAGTTTATTTCAAAAACAGCCTTTCCCTACAAACCAAAAGACCGCACCTCATCACAGGTGCGGTCTCAGGCTGTCGAAAAACCTCTTGTAAATATTAAAAATGGGGTCGCAGGGGTGAAGCCCCCGACAGGGTCTAGGGGCGGTAGCCCCAGTAATATAGCCCCTTTCCTGGGGAAAGGGGTTTGGGGATAGGGCTAGAGAATTTGCTCTATTTTTATAAATACAGACTTTTTCTACAAACTGACCGCAGGCATAGCCTGCGGTTTCTTTTTGTCTACATTACGTTAAAATATCCTCTTAAACAAACAAATTTTGCAACATAGGGTTGACAAGCAAAGAAAACAGTGCTATAATACCTATATCGACAATTTGTTGATTATTTTTGTGCCATAAGAAAGGGGAAATGTAAAAATGGCAGAAAAGCGGATGTTTTCAAAGCAGGTATTATGGAGCGACAAATTTATAGATCTGCCATCGCCGGCACAGGTGCTGTACTTTCAGCTTTCAATGTATGCGGACGATGAAGGGTTTGTCAACTGCGCCGGATATGTACGCAGGCTTACTGGGTGCAGTGAAGGCGATATAGAATCACTGTGCAAAAACGGCTTTATTATCCCGTTTGAGTCGGGTGTATATGCAATTGCTCACTGGAAGATAAATAACAATATACGCTCTGACCGTATGAAAAAAACCTCGTTTTCAGATGAGCGTGATATGCTCTATGTCCGTGCTGACGGGATGTATATACTCGATCCCGAAAAAGCGGCGGAGCAGAGGAAATCAGCCGGGCAGGAAAAAGGAGCGACAACAAAATGTAGTCAAGCGTCTGACATCTGCCCGTCAGATGACGGCACAGGCAAGGAAAGTTCAGATAAGGACAGCACAGTTAAGAGCAGTTTTGATGAGGTAAGTGCCGTTTTGTCGGACGAAACCGACAAAAAATCGCTCTCCGCCGCCGCATACAAAGCAAAATTAACCGAATGCTTCGGTGCGGACAACGTTGAGCGATATATTGAACGTTTCAATAAATGGGCTGATATGCACGGGCGGCAGAATATGCCTGTATACCCTACCATCGAGAAGTGGATGAATGAGGATAATGTCAGACGGTACGAAAGCGCAAACAGCAGTTTTACAGACGAAATGCTTGACGAATGTCTGATGATCGACTACATAAGCTCAGACGAGAAACGAACAGAATAGAGTAAGTACAATAAGAAAGCTGAAATTGAAAGCGGAGAATTCAGCTATATATCTGCCTGTCTTGCCGGGGCAGAGCGAATTGTATTTGCTGAGCGTTATAAGGCTTGCGAGTGAAGCTATCAGCGTTCCGACACCGCCGATATTAACTCCGAGCAAGAGGCTGTGATAATCGTTTGTAAACTGTGAGAGCAGTATTGCGGAAGGAACGTTGCTTATAAACTGGCAGGAAATTACACTGAAAAGCAGGGGGTTAAGCTGAAGGGCAGATGAAAACAGGTTCTTTATCACATCTATCCTTGCCATATTTCCGGCAAAAATAAAGAAAAATACGAATGTGAACAAAAGCGGATAATCAACTGCGGCAAGCGCCTTTCTGTCCATAACGATAAGCGTCAGCGTGATGAATATCATGCCTATCCAGTATGGGATGAAGTTGAACACGATAATTATAGCTATGGCGAACAGAAAAAGATAAGCGGCTGTGCGTTTACGGTCGATTTTTTCGGGAGCGGACTTAAGCTCTATCGGCTCAGGCTTTACAAAGATAATACAGCATAGCGTTATCATTGCAACGGCAAGGATAAACGGCGGAAGCATTATCAGCGTAAATTCGCCTATCGGAATATTGAACTTTGAATAAAGATAAAGGTTCTGGGGATTTCCGAAGGGGGTAAGCATACCGCCGAGATTAGCGGCGATATTCTGCATTATGAACGTGAACGCCATATAGCGCTCCTTGCCTGCGGTATGCAGTACATAGTATCCCAGCGGAAGAAAGGTCAGCAGAGCCATATCGTTTGCAATCAGCATAGAGCCTATGAAGGTGACCCATACAAGCACCACTGTGCAAAGGCGTATATTGCGGAATTTTTTTACTATGTTGCAGGCGAGAATATAAAAGAACTGTACGTTTTTAAGGGCGCATACAACTGCCAGTACGCTGAAAAGGCAGGCAAGCGTCTTGTAATCGAAATAATCGAGATATTTCTCGTCGGGCGGAACTATAAATGATGTGATAACCGCCGCCAGTAAAGCTATCACCATAACTGTATTTTTCTTTATAAAACTTATCGCAGTATTCATTGTTCTACACTCGTTATCTTGATCAAACCGCACAAAACCCTCCCGTCAGGGAGGGTAAAGGCTTGTTTGTTATGTTTATTATACCAGATCGTCCTCGTTGAAGGGGTCTCCGCATTCGGGGCAGAACTTCGGAGGATGTTCGGGATCGGCAGGTACCCAGCCGCACTTGTCGCACTTGTACTTCTTGGGAGCTGCAGGTTTTGACTTGCCGCATTCTGCACAGAACTTGCCTGTGTTGGTAGCGCCGCATTCGCAGGTCCAGCTTGAAGGAGCGGGAGCAGCGGGAGCGTCGCCTTCCTTGCTCTTGCCGCAGTTAGCGCAGAACTTGCCTGTGTTTGACTGACCGCATGAGCAGGTCCAAGCCTCAGGCTTCTTAGCGCCGCAGGAAGAACAGAATGCACCTGTGTTTGTAGCACCGCACGAGCATTTCCATCCGCCCGGAGTCGGCTGCTGAGGTGTTGTCTGCTGAGGAGCCGCAGGCATACCGCCGAGAACGTTGTTACCTGCGTTCATAGCCATATTCATACCCATAAAGCCCATCATAGCGCCGTTTTCATTTGAGCCTGCCGCTTCGATACCACGAGCAACAGCACCTGTCATCATAGCACGCTGAACATCGCCGCCGAGCATTGTATCAGCTTTAAGACGATCCTTAAGAAGCTCTTTTGTTTCTTCGGAAATCGTGATCGGGCCAAGACCGATATTTGTGAGCATCAGACCTCTCTGTGCCCAGTTGTTAGCGGTTTCGTCCTTAGTCTTGTTGGTAAGGTTGTTGAGCTGGCTTGTAATCTGGTTGTAGCTGTAGCCTTCTGCTGAAAGCTGGTTTAACGCTACCATCAGTGACTGCATGAACTCGTTCTTGTACTGCTCGTTCTTGAAAATGTCCTTAACGTAGACCTGAGGAGCGTTTACGCCCTTGCTGAGAACCTCTGCATAGAACTTGCAGGCATTCTCGGCATCGGGTATCTGAACCTCGAATGTGCCGTAGAAACGCAGCTCTACTGTTGTATTATAACGGGGATCGGGATAGGGAACGGGTGTTCCTGTACCGAAGGGGATGCCGGGCAGTTTCTGAAGATTGATGTAGATTACTCTCTGCTCGGTGGCGGGTGTTCCGCCGTATGTGAATCTTGAAATAAGATCCTTGAGCGAATCCTTTATCTGACCTGCAAAGATTGAAGGTGCTGTCGAGTTGTCAAGTATGTAACGTCCGGGTTCTGTAACAACGTTTGTTATCTTGCCGTTGTCAAGTGTCAGCATACAGGTGTTTTCTTCAACCATGATTGCCGAGCCGTTGCTGATAACGTTGTCTGTTCCCTTTACGTTACTGCTTCTTGCATTACCGTTGTGCATCTTCTCGCCGTTAACAACAACAGTATCGTTGCCGATAACAGGGCAGTGAATGGCCTCTTTCCAGGTATCGCCGAGAGTACCTGAGAGTGCGCCTACAGCTGCTTTAATAAGTCCCATAGTAATATTTCCTTTCGAATTGAGTTTTTAATTTATTTTATTAAATTAAAATCGTTGACCAGCCATACACGGTCGGCAATTTCTGTGATGCCGCTTCCGCAGTACGGACACTTCTTGCCCTTTGCAGACGCATCAATGGGAGCGCCGCAGTTGGGGCAGTTGCTTGAAAATACAATGCTTGTCGTCTGTTCGTGCAGATCCTGCTTGTAAGCGAGCGTTACGCTGTAAGCTGTCTGCGTAAGTGCAGGCTTTGCGGTATCTGCCTTTTTTTCCGACACCTTTGCATATTCATACTGGAGAGAAATTTCAAACCTTGCCGTTGCCTCCTTGCTTCTGTTCTGATAGTTTGCGATTCCGCAACGGTGAATTTTTATGTTATTGAAAATCTCTTTTTCGTTGTTCGCATTAAGGGTGGTTATACGGTTGTTGACCTTGTTTATAAGATCCTGCGTATATTCGCTTGCCTTAAGCGATTCGGCATTTTTGTTCATTATGGCATTGAGAATTGCGACTATCGCATTTCTTGCCTTGACCTCCATGCCCTTGTATCCTATTTCGGGAAAATCACGGGTGATGGCAGGACCGTACATTTCACTGAGGGCTGTTATGCCCTTAGGAGTGGTAGCTTCCTCCTTGACACCCTTGTTTATCAGTTCCATTGCCTGTGACGGCGACATACCGAGATATTTCTGCGATGCGCTCCGCACCTTCGACACAATGACAAGTACGATGATACCGATGACTATAAGCGGAGCGAGCCAGCTTAATATCGAAAGAATGAACGATGTTATATCCACATTATACTCCCTTTATACCGTCGTCTACAGTATCGTTTCTTATACCTGAGAAATCTGTAAGTACCCATGAATACTGACCTGTTGTAACAACAGAGCCGCAGTATTCGCATACGCCGGAAGAAGAAATCTCAAGCGGCGCACCGCAGTTGGGGCAGTTGTGTCCGGTCATCTTGCCGGTTTCCGTCTTTGTTTCGACACCGAGCGAACGTACAAACTTCATCTTGTACTTCTGAACCCATCGTGTAGTCTTGTCGCCTCTTATAATCTTGCCTGTCTTTTCGTCTACCTGATAATCTATCATTCTTGAGGTGAGGTATGCCGTTACATATTCAAACTGCGAATCACGCTCATACGAGGTAAGATAAGCCGTATCTATAGCGATGCTCTCGTAGTGGTAAACAACGCCCTGTTCTATCTTTGCCTGTACCTGCTTGCAGGTAGTGTTGTAAAGGTTTTCGTGCATAACCGGTCTTACAGGGGTCATGTCACGCTTGCACCAGGCATTTTCAATATCTATGTATACCTGCTTTGTGAAAGTGATAAGGTCGGAAGCCGAGAAGTTGGGATCCTTCTGCTTTATAATACCTTCTATCTGTTCGGTTCTGTTGGGAAGTACAACGTTTGCGCCGTTCATTGATGAAGGACGTGTTGTGCCGCCGCCGGATTTCTTTTTGTTTCCGCCGATTGTCGAAATGATAATAATAACAACGACAATGCCTATACCTATTATAACGGAAACAGGGTCGGCGTCACCGCTGTAGCTGCTGCTGTCGTAGTCGTTACCGCCGTAGTCATATCCGCCGCCATAGTCGCCGCCTCCGAAATCGTAACCGCCGCCACCGCCGTAGTCGTTATTGTCAAACGCACTTACGGAAAAGCAGAGCAGAAGCGCCGCTGTTATTGTCGCAATAAATGTTACAATAATCTTCTTCATAAATTTCTCCCTTATTATCGAAACAGTCTGCATCAAAATGCAGGCCGACATTTTTATACTTTATGACAGAATAGCACAGTATTCTGCTTCAATTATACAATACTTCCACAAAAAAGTCAATAATTGATAGAAGAAATACGGTAAATATGCTGAAAAATCCGAATAAATATTCTATAAAGAAAGTAAGTACCGTTAACTGTCAATGTTGCCGACCGTGCGAAAAGCGATTGTTACTTTTTTACGGCGTTTTCAAGTACGGTCTTGAGAGTGCCGCTGAGCAGTTTGGACAGTCTTTCGATAAGCTCGTCGGGCTCGTTTTTCATACCGCCCTCGAGCCAGTCAAGGACAATGCCGACAATTGCGTATTTATAGAATGATGCGATAAACTTCTTATCATCGTCGGAAACGCTGAGCTTCAGCGTCTTTGAAACGTTATCAATGAATTTACAGGCAAAGTCAAGCGAAACGCTGTAAAGATAACGCTCGATAGTTTCACGGTGAAGCGAGTTATATACATGGTATATCAGCTTCTTGTTCTCCTTTACGAAGCAAAGTCCTGTCTTGAGCCCTTCCTCCCACGACTGACCGACCTCCATCTTTTCTACGGATTTCTGTGCTTCCGTAAGGAAGATTTCTTCGAGAAGCTGATAAATATCGCTGTAATGATAATAGAACGTGTTGCGGTTTACTCCGCAGTCATCGGTGATGTTCTTTACCGTTATTTTATCCAAGGGCTGATTGCTCAGCAGTTTTTTGAACGATTCCTGTATTGCTCTTTTGGTAAGTTCGGACATATTACCTCCGTTTTAGCCTGTGGTTTCTCCTGCTTTCTATTTTACGGTTATAATTATACAACATTCCCGTTAAAAATTCAAGTTTTAGGCAAAAAGTTGCATCTGCCTAAAAATCGGTCAATTTTTATCGATTGTCTGAAATTTGAACAACGGCAAACGATTGACCGTTGTATAAAGCGTCACGGCGGGTTAAAATATAGCTGTAAAGAAAAAGAAAGGACTGAAAACCATGAGGTTTATAAAACGTGCAAAAGCAGCATATATTTCCACTTGCGCCGCAATAGCGGTCATAGGACTTATACTTATTCTTTTCCCGGAGATTTCAATGCTTGCGGTATGCTATATGCTCGGAATAGCGGCTATAGTATTCGGCATTGTAAAAATCACGGGATATTTTTCAGCCGACCCCTACGGTCTGGCGTTCCAGTTTGACTTTGCATTCGGTATCATAGCGATTCTGCTCGGACTTGTAGTTATCATTCATCCGGGTAATATAATGGCTCTGGTACCGGTCATAATGGGCATTTATTTTATGATCGACGGCATAATGAAGATACAGACAGCCGTTGATGCAAAGCGTTTCGGCGTAAGGAGCTGGTGGCTGATTCTTGTCAGCGCAATAGTTACAGGCGGAATAGGAATACTGTTACTTGTAAACCCCTTTGAGAGTGCTGTAGCGCTTACTGTTCTGCTCGGCATCACATTGCTTGCGGACGGCATTTCAAATATATGGATTGCCGCATACACAGTCAAGGCTATAAAGAAAGAAGTACACGCCGATGACAAAATCTATGTAGAAACAAGCAACAGGGAGGACAAAGATGATTAAGCTAGGCAAATGGATAACAAAGCACAGAGTAATCATTCTTATAGTTGCGGTCGTACTGCTGATACCCTCGGTACTCGGCATGATAGCTACAAGAATAAATTACGATATGCTCAATTACCTGCCCGACACCATGGAAACCATACAGGGTCAGGACATTCTGCTGAATGACTTCGGCAAGGGCGCATTCAGTATGATAATTGTGGAAGATATGGAGCCGAAGGACGTTTCCGCTCTTAAAGAAAAAATAGAAGCGGTAGATCACGTTGACTCGGTAATATGGTATGATTCGATAGCAGACGTTTCAATACCTATGGATATTCTTCCCGACAAGATAAAAGACGCATTCAACACCGATCATTCAACGGTTATGGCGGTATTCTTCGATACATCGACATCAGCCGATGAAACAATGGAAGCTATCAACACGATAAGAGATGTAACTAACAATCAGTGCTTCGTTTCGGGTATGTCCGCAATGGTAACAGACCTTAAAAACCTTTGCGAGCAGGAAGAGCCGATATATGTCGCTATCGCAGTAGTTCTTGCTGTAGTGGTAATGATGCTCTTTATGGATTCGTTCCTGATACCGATTATCTTCCTCGTAAGTATCGGTATGGCTATTCTCTACAACTTAGGCAGTAACTACTTCTTAGGCGAGATAAGCTACATAACAAAGGCACTTTCCGCTATACTGCAGCTTGGTGTTACGATGGACTATTCGATATTCCTCTGGCACAGCTACAACGAGCAGAAGGTAAGATTTGACGGCGATAAGGAACGTGCGATGGCACACGCCATTTCAAACAGTATCATTTCTGTAGCAAGTTCTTCTATCACAACAATAGCCGGCTTCCTTTCAATGTGCTTTATGAGTTTTACGCTCGGTGCGGATCTCGGTATCGTAATGGCGAAGGGCGTTGTATTCGGTCTTATCGGCTGTGTAACTATCCTCCCGTCACTTATCCTTGTATTCGATAAGGCTATCGAAAAGACAAGACACAAACAGCTTATGCCGAAGTTCGACAAGGTGGCAAAATTCATCACAAAGCGTTCGTGGATATTCCTTATAATATTCGCAGTGCTGATAGGACCTGCGGTTTACGGCTATAACAACACACAGAAATATTACGATCTGAGCCAGACAATGCCTCAGGATATGGACTTCGTTATCGCCAACACAAAGCTGAAGGACGATTTCGGAATGTCAAACGTTCATATGATACTCGCTGATTCAAAGCTGTCGCAGAAGGACGCAAAGGCGATGCTTGACGAGGTCGGAAAGGTTGACGGTGTAAACCTTGCGGTAGGCTTTGATTCGCTTATCGGTTCGGCTGTTCCCTCAGAGATAATTCCGGATTCTATCTCGGATGTGCTTAAGAGTGATAAGTACCAGCTTATGCTTGTAGGCAGTGAATACGGAACGGCAACAGACGAGGTAAACAATCAGGTAACCGAGATAAACAACATTATAAAGAAGTATGACAGCTCGGCAATGCTTATCGGTGAAGCACCCTGTACGAAGGACCTTATCGAAGTAACCGACAGGGACTTCAAGGTAGTCGATGTAATTTCGATAGCCGCAATCTTCCTTATCATTCTGGTAACCTTCAAATCGGTTTCACTTCCGCTGATACTTGTAGCGGTAATTGAGTTTGCCATATTCGTAAACCTCGGTATTCCGTGTTACACAGGTACAGAGCTTGCGTTCATCGCACCTATCTGTATCAGTACCATCCAGCTTGGCGCAACCGTTGACTATGCAATCCTTATGACAACAAGATACAAGAAGGAACGTAACAAGGGCAGTGACAAGAACGAGGCGGTTTATACAGCGCTTAAGTCATCAATACCCTCAATTATAGTAAGTGCGCTCGGCTTCTTCGCCGCCACATTCGGCGTAGGCATTTATTCAAACGTAGATATGATAAGCTCACTTTGCGCACTTATGGCAAGAGGCGCAATCATAAGCATGGTATCGGTAATCCTGTTATTACCCGCTATGCTCAAGCTGTTCGATAAGATTATAATCCACACAAGCCTCGGCTTTAAAGAAGCAAGACAAGCCGGCAAAAAGACGAACTGAGAAAGGACAACAGTATGAAAGAGATAAGAAAAAAGATAATAAAGATAGTTTCAATAGTTCTTGCCGCAGCAATGATAGGCACATCTTCCGGACTTCTCGCATTCGCCGCACAGGGCGGTAACGATAATAATACATCGTCATCCGTTTCTGACAGCACTCAAACAGGCAGTGACGAAAAGAGCAGCTCGGATACGGACGGCAAGGAAGAAACGGTATATATCATCTCAAACGCAGACGGTACAACAAAGAAGGTCATCGTCAGCGATTGGCTGAAGAACGGCTCGCACAATGCCACGATAGAGGACGAAACCTCGCTTAAGGACATTAAGAATGTAAAGGGCAACGAGAGTTTTACAAACAGCGGTGAAAATTACAACTGGGCGGCTGAAGGCAGTGACATTTACTATCAGGGCACGACAGACAAGACGCTCCCCGTTGATATGAAGATTACATATACTCTTGACGGCAAGACGGTCACTCCCGATGAAATAAAAGGCAAGAGCGGCAAGGTAACAATCCGCTTTGACTATACGAACAATGAAAAGCGTACCGTGAAGATTGACGGCAAGGATACTCAGATGTACGTTCCTTTCCTGATGGTAACAGGAACGGTTCTTGATAACGAGAAGTTCTCGAATGTAAAGGTGACCAACGGCAAGCTGGTAAACGACGGTGACAGATCGGCGGTTCTCGGATTTGCACTTCCCGGTATGCAGGAAAACTTAGGACTTGACAAGGACGATTATGAAATTCCCTCATATGTTGAAATCAGCGCAGATGTCAAGGATTTCGAGCTTATGACCTGCATGACGGTAGGTACGACAGAGCTGTTCAACGAGGTCGATACCGACAAGCTCAATATGGACGATATTGACGGTACCATCAAGGAATTCACAGACGCTGTAGATCAGCTTTCAGACGGTTCTTCACAGCTTTATGACGGACTTGTTACACTGTTTGAAAAATCGGGCGAGCTTGCTGACGGTACAAAACAGCTTGCAGACGGTGCAGGCACTCTGTATGACGGCACAGGCACACTTGTAAACGGCACAAACGATTTAAAGAGCGGTGCGGATGAACTGAACGTAGGCGCAGTAAAGCTGAAGGACGGCACAGTTTCTCTGGTAGCCGGTATCAAGGATCTGAAGACAGGCGCTGAGGCTCTTGACAGCGGTGCAGGAAAGCTGAAGGAAGGCACATCTGCACTGGCAGGCGGCGCAAACGATCTTATCAAAGGTGCAGATAAGCTTAACAACGGTGCGTCATCGCTTGACAGCGGCGCATCTCAGGTAGAGAGCGGCGCAGGACAGGTAAGCGCAGGAGCTTCAGAGTTGAACGAAGGTCTTGGCGAGCTTTCATCAAACAGCGAACAGCTGAACGCAGGCGCAAAGCAGGTATTCGATACGCTGTTATCCACAGCCGAAACACAGATAAAGGCTTCCGGTCTTACCGTTCCTAAACTGACTATAAAGAATTACAAGACAGAGCTTAACAAGCTGGTAGATTCTCTTGACAAGGATAAGGTCTACACTCTTGCTTACAATACGGCACTCAAAACGGTAACTGCCGAGGTAGAAAAGAACAATGACGCTATAACAGCGGGGGTTACAAAAGCTGTACAGGCAAAGGTGCTTGAGGGTGTTCTCAAAGCCGCAGGTTATAATATGACCGCTGAGCAGTACAATGCCGCAGTAAAGGCAGGACAGATACCCGAAGCCGTACAGGCTAAGGTTACAGCCGCAGTATCGGCTCAGATGGCAACAGACGCTGTCAAGGCTCAGATAAGCACAAATGTTGAAGCACAGAAGAAACAGCTTATCGAGCAGAATATGAAAAGCGAAAAGGTCACAAAGCAGATAAACGAAGCTGTTGCAAAGGCTAAAGCAGGTCAGACAACGATAAAGAATCTTATCGCACAGCTTGATTCCTACAATGAGTTCTACACAGGACTTACTGAGTATACGGCAGGCGTTGACAGCGCATATGACGGTTCAAAGACATTGTCGGCAGGTGCAACACAGCTTTACAGCGGTACTAAGGATCTTCACAGCGGTGCTACACAGCTTAAGAGCGGCACACAGCAGCTTACAAGCGGCGGCTCAACGCTTATCTCAGGCGTAAATCAGCTTGACAAGGGTGCAAGCGACCTGAAAAACGGTACGGCAAGCCTTGTTGCAGGCGTAGGCACACTCTACGACGGTGCAGCACAGCTTGACAGCGGCGCAGGACAGTTAAAGGACGGTATGACAAGTCTTGTTGCAGGTGTAGGCACACTTCACAGCGGTGCATTACAGCTTCATGACGGTGCAGGCGACCTTAAGGACGGTGCAGATAAACTCAATGACGGCGTTGCAACTCTTATTGACGGTGTAAAGCAGTTAAGGGACGGTGCTAAGGAGCTGAACGACGGTATGGATGAGTTCAACGAGAAGGCTGTCAAGAAGATAGTAGACGCTGTTGACGGCGATATTGCAGGACTTATCGACAAGCTGAAGGCTACAGTTGCTTTAGGCAAGGACTATGACACATTCGGCGGTAAGTCGGATAAGACGGAAGGCACTGTAAAGTTCATTTACAGAACAGAGAGCATCTCAGCCGACGATAAATAATCAATAACTTAATAAGTCAAAGGCTCTGACGGGGTTAACGCTCCGTCGGAGTTTTTTTATTACAAATGTCATACGGAAAAATACCGTTTGTAACTGGTGAAATCCGCTTTGCAGGTGTATAATCGTTACAGTAAGATAAATAAACAGCCGAAAGGGGAATACTTATGATATTTGCAAGCGTGAACAACCTTGTCAAGAATTACGGCAATCACTGTGCCGTGGATAACCTCTGCTTCAATGTAAGCGAGGGCGAGATATTCGGACTTATAGGTCCTAACGGGGCAGGAAAGTCAACCACGATAAATATTATCACAACACTTGACGAAGCGACTTCGGGAAGTGTGACGATAGACGGTATGAATACAGTGAAGCAAAGAGCGGAAATAAGACGGATGATCGGATGCGTTCCGCAGGAGATAGCGGTGTACCCGTATCTTACCGCAAAGGAAAACGTTGAATTTTTCGCTTCGCTGTACGGCTTCAAGGGCGAACAGCTTCATAAGAATGCAATGACCGCTCTCGAGTTTGCAGGGCTTGCGGATAAGGCGGATATGAAGCCGAAGAAAATGTCGGGCGGTATGAAACGCAGACTTAACATTGCCTGCGGTATAGCACATAAGCCTAAGCTGATAGTTATGGACGAACCTACCGTAGGCGTTGACGCACAGTCAAGAGAGCATATAATGAGTTCGATAAAGAAACTGCGTGAAAGCGGTGCGACAGTAATATATACCTCGCACTATATGCACGAGGTAGAGGAAATCTGCGACAGAGTCGCTATAATTGACAAAGGCAGGCTTGTGGCAGAGGGTACACAGCAGGAGCTTATAACAATGATAACCGACAGCTGTACGGTACATATCACCACAAAGCAGTGCGACAGTGAAGCAAGAAGCAGAGTATCAAGGGCTGTTTCCTGCCTGCCCGATGTAAACAGGGTGCAATTTAGCGACAATATGATAAGCGTTGATATGAGCATAAGCTGTAACGATATTTCACACGTTATAAGCGAACTTGTAAAGCAAAATCTGCCTGTAATCGAGATAAGCACGGAAAAGCCGGATATGGACGCTGTGTTCCTGTCGCTTACAGGACACGAGATACGTTAAGGAGCGGAAATATGCTTAGTTTGATAATAAAACAGATTAGGGAGTATTTCAGAAGCCCCGCAAACGTATTCATGGGGCTTTTCTTCCCGGTACTGCTGGTATTCTTTCTCGGAACGATGCTTCAGAATCTTGATATAGCGGATTATGACATAGGAGAAATTAAACTGCAATACAACGTTACGCAAACATACGAGCAAAGCGGCAAGGCATTTGCTGAGTTTCTTGACAATATCAGTATGATAAAGGCGGAAAAGGCAAGCGACGAAAAAACCGCACTGAGCCTTACCGATAAGGGAGATATAGACGCATATATCGAACTTAAAAACGGGGAAATCCTGTTATACTGTGGCAGAAACGAAATTGCAAACAGGGCGCTCGGCTCGGTGCTGAATTCTTTCATTGCGGTATCAGATACATATTATAAAATAGCATCGACCGACCCGTCACTGCTTATGAATACAGATACCGATACCGAAAAGTCATTTGTAGAGCAGGACGGACTTGGCGTTACACGGAGTATGATGGATTATTATGCGGTGAGTATGGCGGTAATGATGATATTCATGTCGCATATGATAATGGGCAGTACGGCTCTCAAGGACGAGGAAAGGATATTCACCCTGCAGCGTCTTTATCTGTCACCTGTCGGCAAAGCAAAGCTGTTTTTCGGGAAGCTCATCGGTACGCTTCCCTCCGCAGTTATAGGAAATGCGGTGATAATGCTTTTTTCGGTGTTTGTGTTCGGTGCGAAATACTGCGACAGCTTTGTCGGAAACCTTATCCTGTTCCTGCTGTTCTCCTGCTGCTCACTTGCGACGATAGCTGTAGGTATGCTGATAGGGGTACTGATAAAAATACCTGCGGAGAGCATCGTGATACCGCTTACATGGGCATTGCTGTTCTTCTCAGGCTCGTTTTCAAAGCAGGTATTTATCGAAGGGCTCAGCGACAAGCTGCCGCCTTATATCGTTCAGCAGGCGGCATTCAGACTTACTCTTTACGGTGAAAGCGACAGTGCGTTGGCGGTAATTGCGGTATGCCTTGCCGTGACGGTTGCGGTATCGCTTATCGGTGCGGCAATATTCCGTGTAAAAAAATCCGTCTGAAAGGGGAGCGTATTATGAATAATATAAGAACGGTATTTTTCGGTATGCTGAAGCGTCTTAAATACGCACTTGTAATCGCACTTCTTGTAGGGGCAGGCAGTATAGGGCTTTATTACTGCGGCAGACCGATAGCAAACGTGTTCTCGGTAAACGACAAGATAGACATTGCCCTTACCGATAACGATAAATCGGAGCTTTCCGCAATGCTGAAAAGCTATCTCAGCGACAGGATAAATATGAACATTATCGAGGACGGCAAAGAAAAATTCAATGATAAATTGATTAACCGTGACGTTTCTGCTATAATAGAGATACCGCAGGACTTTGAAAAGAATGTAATCGGCGGAAAAGACGTGAAGATAAAATCCACCACTCTTGACGATTACGAAAACGGCGCTTATATCTCGGTATATATCGAAGGCTTTATGAGAAGCGTCAATATTGCCGCAGATGCCGCAAAAGGCGATGCAGAGCTGTTTTCGAAAATTATGAACAGCAATGCCGCCGACACAAAGCTCACTAAGGAAAATGCGGTAACATCCGACATGGAGGACGAATATGTCTCTGCAGGCTTTAAGTTCTCCGAAGGATTTATGATAATGCTTGTCACAGCTATCGGCATATTTATCACTCTTGCGGTAATGGAAGACAGGCAGTACGGAACATACAGCAGAATGGCTGTTTCATCTGTAACGGGCGTACAGTACATTGTCGGAACGCTTGGGGCGAGCGTGCTTATATCCTTTACGGCACTTGTCGTTTTACCGCTGTACCTGCTTATCACGGGCGCTCAGATGACAGCCGGCTATCCGCTTATATTTGCCGCCGTAATAATCTACTCGCTGTTCAACTCGGCATTATCAATAATGCTCGCACAGCTGATAAGCTCAAAGCAGGCTCTTGCCACGCTTTCGGGCTGTATTACCTCGATAGGCGCTCTGCTCGGCGGTGCGTGGTTCCCGATAGACGAAACGTCAGGTATGCTGAAATATCTGTCATATATCACGCCGCAATACTGGTATGTCGGCTTTATGTCGGGCGAGGCCGAACAGCCTGTGATAAACATATGCGTGCTTATACTCTACACATTGCTTATAATGCTTGCAAGCGCCGCACTTTTCGGCAGAAAGTCGGTAGTTTCAAAGGCGTAACGAAAGGAATACGAATTGTCACTTATATATCTTGTATTCAAACTCACGGCAACAGCCGCATTCGGCACTATGAATATAATGAATAACTGTGATTCGGGCGATACGGTGCTTACCGTACTCGCCTTTTCCTGCTTTGCTCTGGCTGAATATCTGCTGTCGGTGCTTAAAAAGTCGGATAAAGCGGCGGCGGTATGTTCGTGCGTTTCGGCTTTTATCGCATTTCTTATATACAGCGACAATCTGATATTCGTGCTGTGCTTTGCCGTAATCTTTGCTGTAGATAAATTCGGTGCGGGAAAGTATTTCCGACATATCGGCGCTGTTTCGGTACTGCTTGTTCTTTTCATAGTAAAACCGCCGTTTATTGATGTGCTGATACTTATTATAATGCTCGTGGCATTCACTGTCGCCCATATTACCGCAGGACAGCTTATCAAATGCCGTGAACAGCTTGCAGACAGCAGAGAGGAAACTGTTCGCCTCAACCGCAGGATAGCAAGCCTTGAAGAATACGCTAAAACAGCAAAGAAATCTGCGGCTGTCGAAGAACGCAGACGGTTTTCAGCAAGGATACACGATAAGCTCGGACACAGTATTTCAGGAAGTATAATTCTGCTTGAGGCGGCAAAGCTGAACATCAGGACAAACCCCGACAGTGCGGAGCAATGTATTACAACTGTAACCGATAACCTCAGAAGCGGAGTTGACGATATAAGGCAGGCACTGCGTGAGGAACGTCCCGACAGCAAAACAATAGGAATAAGCGAGCTTAAAGAGATACTCGGTGAATATAAGGCAAAATATAACATAAGGACAACGCTTGAAATCAAGGGGGACTTAGACAAGATCACATTCCGCATATGGAACTGCATAAAGGAAAATCTCGTTGAAACGCTTACAAATACGCTCAAGCATTCGGGAGCGGACGAATTTTCGCTGAAAATATCGGTTATGAACAAGGTGATCCGTGCCGAATTCAAGGATAACGGCAAAGGAAGCGACAGCTTCAAAAAGGGTACGGGTCTTACGGCGATAGAGGAACGCACGGTGCTTACGGACGGAAAGTGCATATTTCCTGCACAGACGGACGGATTTTCGGTAGTGAACATTTTCAGTCTGAAAGAGGAGAACGTATGAAGATAATTATCGCAGATGACGACAGCATAATCCGTGAGGGGCTTAAGATGATAATCTCGTCACAGCCTGATTTCGAGGTGACAGGCATTGCCTGTAACGGCGCAGAAGCGGTAGAGCTTTGCAGAAAATACAAGACAGATATAGCGCTGCTTGATATAAGAATGCCGGTTATGGACGGCATTGAAGCCGCAAAGATAATGCTTGAAGAAAATCTATGCAAGCCGCTTTTGCTGACAACGTTTGACGAGCAGGAGCTTATACAGCGTGCGCTTAAAGTCGGGGTCAGCGGCTATATTCTCAAAAACACGCAGACAGACGGAATTTTCAGTGCGCTGAGAACGGTATATAACGGCGGTACGGTATTCCAGCAGGATATTCTGTCGTATATCCGTGACGCCGCAGTAAAATGCTACGGCAAGAGCGCCGTTTTCGGTCTGCTTACCGAAAGAGAGCTTGATATAGTAAAGCTGATTGCAGACGGCTGTTCGAACGCAGAAATAGCCGAAAAGCTGTTTTTGTCAAACGGTACAGTAAGAAATTATATCAGCGTGATACTTGAAAAAACAGGTCTTGAACACAGGACGCAGATAGCGGTAAGGTATCTTAAGGGCGATGAATAAATAGCTCCCGTAAGCCGACAAAACGGTTTACGGGAGTTTTCGTTTATGTGATTTTATAAAGATATTCGTTTCCTCTTTTGCCGATATAATCAATTACTCCGACATATTGCAGAATTTTTATTGCGATGCCTGCATCGCCGGAACGCATACACCTTCTGAATTCCTTGAGTGTAAAGGTTTCGGGTAATCCTTCGGGGATAAAGCATCGGTAGCTGTCGCTGTCCTCAAGAAACGTAAGGCGAAGCAGGGAAGTGGGAACGGCTACCTTTCTGTCTGTCTTTCTGCGTTTCATATCCTTTGCGCAGTAGCGAAGATTTTCTACGGTTATATCCGCAATGCAGACGGTCAGATTCGGATCGTTCAGGTACTGCCTGATTCGGTACAGTTCAAGGAAAAAGTCGGTCATATCGCTTGCGGTAACGTTCCGTCCGCTGCTGAGTATCTCGCCTGTTGCCTTATCGACATAATTAAGACGGCTCTTTTTATGAAAAGGATAGACTATCGTAACGTGCGAGGCTTTGAGGAACGTATTCAGCTTAGGTACAAGATAGCTGAAATTTGCCGTCTGTATCTCAAAAATTCCGTTCTCGGTAACAAGGTCGGCAAAGTAACTGCCTATCTTTATTTCCTTATCGAAAAGAGTGGCGGCAAAATAGCTTTTCAGCGTTGCGTGTATCTGCTTTTCGTTCAGTATGCCCACACCATCGCCGCTGTCGGCGGTAGCAGTACAGGCGCTGAACCGTGCGTTGTCGGGCGAAACGTAAAGAGGCTGTTTATCATACTGCCTCACCGTACAGCTGTCGCACTGTATGAACACAGGCACACCGCCTTGCTCGTTTGAGCGGATTATCCCCGTCGCAAGTTCTTTCAGCTTATCCGTAGCATTGGATACGGCATAGCATCTGTCGGCTACCGTAAACATTGATATATCGTTTGTGTTGTCGCCGAAAACTATAAGCTCATCAGCACCGACAAGCTCCTTGAGCTTCAGCGCCGCATTTGCCTTTGAAACGTCCTCACGGTAGATTTCATACCAATATTCGTCGGTATCGTATGTATCGGGCTGATAGTTTCTTGAAAAGCCGTTTGTTTTGTAAAAATATCGGTCAAGCTCATCGGGCTTCATTACAGGCTCAATAAGCGTTATATAATAAATATCGCCTTCGAACAGCTCGTCATAGCTTTTCGCTCGGTGCATTCTTCTGTCACCGGCTCTGTCCTTTAAATAACGCTCCGTACCCTTGTTAAGCCGATTTTTAAGATAGCTTACTCTTTCGTAATTGTCTATGACCGAGTACACAAGCACGGATTCTTTGTGTTCATAGAAAAATGACTTTATGAACGATTTTGATTCTTCGCTGAAAAAATGCGTTACGATACGCTCCTTTGTGACAGGGTCGATTATAAAAGCGCCGTTATGAGTTATCACGGGCAGCCTGAAATTGATACAGCTTACTTTCGGCTCGGCTGAATGCACTGAACGTGCGGTGGCGTAGCTTATCCTTATATCATCGTCAATAAGCCTGTTCATCAGCGCCTCTGTCATTCGTCCTATTTGTGCCTTATGGTCAAGAAGAGTCCCGTCAAGGTCGGTAAGATACAGTTTCATTTGATTTCTCCGATTACAATTTATATATCTATAATAACAGAAAATCTTACACAATTCAAGCGTTTTGTGTATATTGCACAAATTACTATTTTAAAAGTCGGGAATAATTCACTTTCTTTTTTTGATAAAAAATTGTCAAACCACTTGATAATGAGAGAAAAATTTTGTATAATAGAGAAGTAGAAATTTAGCGGACGCTTTGCGCCTGCAAAAAATTCACAAAATTTTTAGGAGGAATATTCCAATGTCAGTTAAAGTTGCTATTAACGGTTTCGGCCGTATCGGACGTCTTGCTTTCAGACAGATGTTCGGCGCAGAAGGTTATGAGGTAGTTGCAATCAACGACCTTACAAAGCCCTCAATGCTCGCTCAGCTTTTAAAGTATGATACAGCACAGGGCGGTTACTGTGGTAAGATAGGTGAGAACCTTCACACAGTTACTGCTGATGACGAAGCAGGCACAATCACAGTTGACGGCAAGACACTTAAGATCTATGCTATGGCTAAGGCTAATGAGCTTCCCTGGGGCGAAATCGGTGTTGACGTAGTTCTCGAATGCACAGGTTTCTACTGCTCAAAGGACAAGGCACAGGCTCACCTCGATGCTGGTGCTAAGAAGGTTGTTATTTCTGCTCCCGCAGGTAACGATCTGCCCACAATCGTTTACAGCGTAAACGAAAAGACTCTTACAGCTGATGACAAGATCATCTCTGCTGCATCTTGCACAACAAACTGCCTCGCTCCTATGGCTAAGGCTCTTAACGATTATGCTCCTATCCAGAGCGGTATCATGAGCACGATCCACGCTTACACAGGCGACCAGATGATCCTCGACGGTCCTCACAGAAAGGGCGACCTCAGAAGAGCAAGAGCAGGTGCTGCTAACATCGTTCCTAACTCAACAGGTGCTGCTAAGGCTATCGGCCTTGTTATCCCTGAGCTGAACGGTAAGCTCATCGGTTCTGCACAGAGAGTTCCTGTTCCTACAGGTTCTACAACAATCCTTACAGCTGTTGTTAAGGGTGCAGACGTAACTAAGGAAGGCATCAACGCTGCTATGAAGGCTGCTGCTTCTGAGTCTTTCGGTTACAATGAAGATGCAATCGTTTCTTCTGACGTTATCGGTATGAGATTCGGTTCACTCTTTGATGCTACACAGACAATGGTAGCTAAGATCGCTGATGATCTGTACGAAGTTCAGGTTGTTTCATGGTATGACAACGAGAACTCTTACACATCACAGATGGTAAGAACAATCAAGTACTTTGCTGAAATATAATCGGTAAAAACTGATACATTACGGCTCGTCTTCGGACGAGCCTTTTTGTTGTCCGCTATTTCTGAAAATTAGCTGAAAGCGATTGATTTTTCTTTGCCGTTGTGGTAAAATAGAGGATAGTTTATGTAAGCAAAGGAGTTCATAATGGTTAAAAAAATATTAGCAGGCATTTTATGTGCCGCAACAATGATTACATTATCGGTAGGATGCTCAGACAGTGCCGCTCCCGGTGCGTCAACCGACCCTTCGGCAAAGATAACAGGCAACACGGGTGAGGTAAAGCTCGAAAAGGGCGACAAATATGCCGTAATGACAATAAAAGACTACGGCGATATTACAATTAAGTTATATCCCGATGCTGCACCTAAGGGCACTCAGAATTTCATCGACCTTGCAAACAGCGGATTCTACAACGGAAAAACGTTCCACAGAGTAGTAGCCGACTTTATGGCACAGGGCGGTAAGGATTTCACGGGAAAGACAAACGTTGAGAGCTTCGGCATAGAAACAAACTACAATATGCGCCATTTCTACGGTGCATTCTGCTACGCCAACGCACTCGGCAATAATTCCACAGAGTTCTACATCGTAAACAACAAGAAATCGCAGGATTACAGCAGCTTCAGCACCTCAAAAATAGACAACAACATTCAGGGCTATGAGGACTACGCAAAGCAGTACGACAAGGATTCTCAGGAATATACCTACTATATGTTCCAGGCAAACTACTACAGAAACTTAAAGCAGTTCATAGAGAATATGGATGACGCTACAAAGGCAAAGTACAAGGAAGTCGGCGGCACTCCCTCTCTTGACGGTAACTACACCGTGTTCGGTCAGACGGTAGACGGATTTGACGTTCTTGACAAGATTTCTGCCGTTGAGGTTGAAACAAACGACGCTATGGGCGGCAAAGAAGTAAGTAAGCCCAAAACGGAAATAATCATTGAAAAAGTCGAGATAAAGGATTACGAATAAAAAAACAGATACCGCCTGCAAACAGGCGGTCAGACTGTCGAAAAACCTCTTTCGTTGATAAAAAAGGGGTCGCAGGGGCGGAGCCCCCG
>ERZ772831.226-NODE-226-length-58643-cov-19.822080_pt1 | contig 58643 bp, 53 predicted proteins | sample MGYA00580858_ERZ772831 | MGnify/ENA primary metagenome ERZ772831 (study PRJEB29015, sample SAMEA2737694) | human gut metagenome | biome: human gut; feature: human-associated habitat; material: faeces | place: China | collected 2012 ... | reverse complement strand
ACCGTTTATAACTATATCCATATCGGCAACGCACGTCCTCTTTGCGTTTTCGATACGTTCCGCCGTTACCTTGAATACCGCAGCTACAAGGTGAGATTTGTTCAGAATTTTACCGATATTGACGATAAAATAATCAAAAAAGCCATTGAAGAGGGCTCCGATTACAAAACCGTGTCGGAAAAGTATATCAAAGAATATTGGACCGACACAAAGGGTATGAATGTGCGTGAGGCGACCGTTCATCCGAGAGCCACCGAAAATATCGACGAGATAATCGATATCATTTCGACTCTTGTCGAAAAGGGCTATGCATATCCCGTTTCAAACGGTGATGTGTACTTCAGCCCGTCCAAATTTAAGGAATACGGTAAGCTTTCTCATCAGCCGCTTGAGGACCTTGAGGCCGGCGCGAGAATCAATGTCGAGGAGCTTAAAAAAGAACCCATGGACTTTGCACTTTGGAAGGGCGCAAAGCCGGGCGAGCCGTATTGGGAGTCACCTTGGGGTAACGGCAGACCGGGCTGGCATATTGAGTGCTCGGCAATGGTAAGACGTTTTCTCGGCAAGACCATCGATATTCATTGCGGCGGTCAGGACCTCATATTCCCGCACCATGAGAACGAAATAGCACAGAGCGAGTGCTGCAACGGCGTTCCCTTTGCACATTACTGGATGCACAACGGATATATAAATGTTGACAACGTAAAGATGTCGAAGTCGCTCGGTAATTTCTTTACCGTTCGTGATGTTGCGGAAAAATACGGCTATGAGCCGATACGCTATCTTATGATTTCCTCTCAGTACAGAAGTCCCATAAATTACAGCGTTGACATTATAGAGCAGTGCAAAGCCTCGCTTCAAAGGCTCTATACCTGCCGCGATTCGCTTGATTTTGCTCTTCAAAACGCAGAGGACGCTCTCCCCGACAACGCCGAGGAAATTAAAAAGAGCCTTCTCTCTCACAAGGAACGCTTTATAGAGGCTATGGACGATGACCTCAACACCGCCGACGGACTTTCAGCGGTATTTGAGCTTGTCAGAGACATAAACTCAAATGTAATACCCACTTCGTCCAAAGAGCTTTTGATATTTGCAAAAGAACTGTTTTCGGAGCTTACGGGCGTGCTCGGTCTTGTGTACGAGGAAAAGGACAACGACCTTGACGGCAAGGTTGAAGAGCTGATAGCCGCAAGAACCGCTGCGAGAAAGGCGAGGGACTTCGCTAAGGCAGACAGCATCCGTGATGAGATAGCCGCCATGGGCATAGTTTTGGAGGATACTCCGAACGGCGTAAAATGGCACAAAAAATAATATTGATGTGATTTTAAAAGCAGCGACCGACATCGTTTTTACCGTGTCGTCCGCTGCTTTTTTACAAATGTTTACAATCGCCTGTTTTAATTGACATATTTAATGTATAAGTATATAATAAATTAGTTAAATCATAGTGTTTTTTAGGGTGTGTAACGGTGAGAGGCTTTTATAGGGCAGTCAAAAGATTTTTAGATGTCACAGCGTCATTTTTGGGGCTTGTTTTGTTGTCTCCGCTGATGCTTGCGGTGTCGATACTGATTAAAATCGACAGCCGCGGTCCCGTTATTTTCCGTCAGAAAAGAATAGGCAGAAACGGAAAGGTTTTTGAGATATATAAATTCCGCTCAATGTGCGTCGGAGCGGAAAAAACCGGCTCCGGCGTTTATTCCGGAAAGGGCGACGCCAGGGTTACAAGGATAGGTAAAATTTTACGAGCTACGAGCATAGATGAGCTGCCGCAGCTTTTAAATATTTTAAAGGGCGAGATGAGCTTTGTCGGGCCGAGACCTCCGCTTACATATCATCCGTGGAAATATGAGGAGTATACCGATTCCCAAAAGCGTATGTTCGAGGTGCGACCCGGTATAACCGGCTGGGCGCAGGTCAACGGCAGAAAGGACGTCGAGTGGCACAAAAGAATCGAGCTTAACGTTTGGTATGTTGACCATATGTCGCTTTTACTTGACATCAAAATTATGTTTATGACCGCGTTTAAGGTACTTACGAATGCCGACAACGAAAACAGCGGTGCAACCGTAAATAAGAGCACCGAACCGTCAAATGATGCAAAGGTTGTGAAAAAATAATGGCTCTTAAGCTGATGTATCTCACAAACGACCCGAAGATTGCAAAAATCGCACAGGACGTTTCGGTAGACCGAATATTCCTTGACCTTGAAACCCGCGGTAAGGCAGAGCGTCAGGCAAATATGGATACCGTAATATCCCATAACAGCATTGACGACGTGAAAAAGCTCAGCGCGGTTTTAGACAGGACGGAGCTTTTGGTCAGAGTAAATTCGTTTTACGACGGCTCACGTGAAGAAATCAACCGCGTAATAGACGACGGTGCGGATATAGTTATGCTCCCGTATTTTAAGACCGCGGAAGAGGTAAAAGGCTTTACAGACTGCGTCGGAAAAAGGGCAAGGACATGCCTTCTTGTGGAAACGCCCGAGGCGGCGGAGCACTTAGACGAAATTCTTGACGTTCCCGGTATAGACGAAGTGCATATAGGGCTTAACGACTTGCATCTCGGCTATAAAATGGACTTTATGTTCCAGCTTGTTGCGGACGGTACGGTGGAAAGACTGTGCCGTAAGCTCCGCGAAAGGGGCATATTTTACGGCTTCGGCGGCGTGGGCAGAGTTCACAGCGAGGTTATGCTGCCTGCGGAATACATAATAGGTGAGCATTACAGGCTCGGCTCCGGTATGGTTATATTGTCGAGAGCCTTTTGCGACGCTTCAAAGCTTCGTGAGGATGAAATCTTTGACAGATTCAATGTCGGCGTCAAAGAGTTTCGTGAATATGAGGGAGTTGTCGAAAATATGAGCTCGGACGAGCTTGCGGAAAATCACGAAAAGCTTGTGGCTTGCGTCAATTCAATAGTTGAGGCAAAAAAGGCTTGCAAGGTCTGAAAAACTTCGTTTTATAATCATTTACAGGGGCATCTTTTAATGAAAATCCTTTTGACCGGTGCATATAAATATACGGAAGGTCAGCTTTCACGGCTTAAAGCCTTGGGGGCGGACTTTTTATATGTCGAGGACGAGAGAGAGGAGCTCTCTTTTGACGTTTCGGCTGTTGACGCCGTTGTGTGCAACGGCCTGTTTTTATATAACGACATCAAAAAATTCAAAAATCTTAAATTTATTCAGCTCACAAGCGCGGGGCTTGACAGAGTCCCTGCGGAGTATATAAAAAGTAAAAATATTTCCCTTTTCAACGCAAGGGGTGTTTACAGTGTGCCGATGGCGGAATTTGCCGTTCTCGGTACTCTGTTAATTTATAAGAAGAGCTTTTTCTTCCGCGAAAATCAAAAAAATCACGTTTGGCAAAAAAACAGGGAGCTTTTTGAGCTTTGCGGAAAGACCGTTTTGACAGTCGGCTGCGGCTCCGTAGGCAGCGAATGTGCGAGAAGATACAAGGCTTTAGGCTGCCGTGTTTTAGGCGTCGATTTGTACCCGACGGAGAATGAGCTTTACGAAAAAATTTATCCGCTTTCGGTTCTTCCGAGCGTACTTTCGGTTTCGGATGCGGTCATTTTAACGCTGCCGCTTACCGATGAGACGAGAGGGCTGTTTGACGGAGAAATGCTTTCTCATATGAAAAATACAGCCGTGCTTATCAACATTTCGAGGGGCGCGGTGGTTGACGAGGACGCCCTTACGGCGGCACTGTCGGAGAAGAAACTTTACGGAGCGGTGCTCGACGTTTTTGAAAGCGAACCGCTGTCGCAGGACAGTCCTTTATGGGATATGGAAAATGTCGTTATAACTCCGCACAATTCATTTGTTTCGGAGAAAAATTCGGAGCGGCTGTTTTCCGTGATATACGGTAATCTAAGCGGCTTCCTAAAGGGGGACAAGGCAGAGTGAGGTTCATATTGGTTTCGCCGAAAAACAGAACGGCGTATAATTTCAGAGGCGACTTAATAAAGAGAATCATCTCTTGCGGATACGAGGTTATTGTCACGGGTCCCAACAGGGTGGGTGTTGAAAAAATCGAGGCTCTCGGCGCACGCTTCGTCGAGATACCTATGAATAAAAACGGAGTAAATCCGAAGGAGGACCTGAAATATCAAAAGGCTCTTTACGAGCTGTTTAAAAAGGAAAAGCCCGATGTGGTTCTCGGGTACACATCGAAGCCCGTAATATACGGCTCCATAGCCGCAAAAAAAGCCGGCGTTCCGCACAAGGTCGCCATGATAACGGGGCTCGGCTATGCGTTTACCGCGCAGACTAAGAAGGCAAAAGCCATAAGAGCCGTTATGTCGGTGCTTTATAAAAAGGCTCTAAACTGTGCCGATACGGTGATATTCCAAAATCCCGACGACAGAGAGCAGTTCGTTTCATCGGGACTTGTTAAATCCGAAAAATGCCGAGTTGTAAACGGTTCGGGCGTCAATACAAACCGTTTTTCCGTTGCGGATTATCCCGATAAAATCACGTTCTTTATGCTGTCGCGCGTTATGTATTCAAAGGGCATACGCGAGTATTTGAGGGCGTGCGAGCTTGTCAAGGAAAAGCACCCCGAGGTCAGATTTATGCTGCTCGGAGCGTGCGAAAACATACAGGATTCTCTGTCAAAGGAGGATTTGGCGCCGTATGTCGAAAATGGAATAATAGAGCATTTCGGCGAGACGGACAGAGTAGAAGATTACTACAAGAAGTGCTCGGTATATGTTTTGCCGTCATATCGCGAGGGCACTCCGAGAACGGTCTTGGAAGCGATGAGCATGGGCAGGGCGATTATAACGACCGACGCACCCGGATGCCGTGAAACCGTGATTGACGGGAAAACGGGATTTTTGGTTCCCGTAAAAAATGCAGAGGCGGTTGCCGAAAAAATGACGGAATTTATTGAGAATCCCGAGCTCATAAAAACGCTCGGTGCGGCATCGGCGGAATATGCCCGCGAAAAATTCAGCGTTGATAAGGTTAACGATGATATGTGCTGTCATCTTAACATAGAAAGGACGAATAAATATGCAGTTGTATGAAAAGCTCGTTTCGGGTGATGAAAAATTGGCTCTTGTCGGCCTCGGATACGTGGGTATGCCGATTGCCGTTGCGTTTTCAAAGAAGGTTAAGGTTGTAGGCTTTGACCTCAATGCAAAGAAAATAGAGCTTTACAAGAACGGCATAGACCCGACCAATGAAGTCGGCAACGAGGCTGTTAAGAATTGCTCTGTCGAGTTTACGGCGGACGAAAGCAAGCTCAAGGAGGCAAGGTTTATAATTGTTGCCGTGCCTACTCCCGTAAACGACGACCACACCCCCGACCTTACACCGGTAGAGGGAGCGAGCGAAATTGTCGGCAGAAATCTTACAAAAGGCTCGGTAGTTGTATATGAGAGCACCGTTTATCCCGGCGTTACCGAGGATATTTGCGTGCCGATACTCGAAAAAGAGTCGGGGCTTAAATGCGGTACGGACTTTAAAATCGGTTACAGTCCCGAGAGAATAAATCCCGGCGACAAGGTACACCGCCTTGAGACAATAACAAAAATAGTAAGCGGTATGGACGATGAAACTCTTGATACCGTGGCGAAAACCTATGAGCTTGTCGTAAAGGCAGGCGTACACAGAGCGGAGAGCATCAAGGTTGCCGAGGCTGCAAAGGTTATTGAAAACAGCCAGAGGGACATAAACATTGCGTTTATGAATGAGCTGTCAATAATCTTCAACAAAATGGGCATAGATACAAAATCCGTTTTGGAGGCGGCAGGCACAAAGTGGAATTTCCTCAAATTCTATCCCGGACTTGTCGGCGGACACTGCATAGGCGTTGACCCCTATTACCTTACATACAAGGCCGAGGAAATGGGCTATCACAGCCAGATTATTCTCTCCGGCAGACGCATAAACGACGATATGGGCAAATATGTAGCCGAAAACACCGTTAAAAATCTTATAAAGGCGGATGTCCCGGTAAAAAACGCAAAGGTTGCGATTCTCGGCTTTACGTTTAAAGAAAATTGCCCCGACACGAGAAATACGAAAATCATCGACATATACAACGAGCTTCGCGAGTACGGAATAACCCCGGTAATAGCCGACCCTGAGGCTGACGCAGACGAAGCCAAGCGTCTTTACGGAATTGAATTTATCGATATTAACGATATAAAAAATTGCGATGCCGTAATACTTGCCGTTGCTCATGAGCAGTTTAAAAATCTCGGGCAGGCCGATTTTGACAAAATGTTCAAATCGGGCCGTAACGAAGAAAAGGTGCTTGTTGATATTAAAGGGCTGCTTTCTCGTAAAGAGTACGAAAAAGCGGGCTATAAATATTGGAGACTTTGATTATGGGATATAAAAATTTGAAATTTCCGTCGGATACGCTGTTTCTTGTAACGGGTGCGGCAGGATTTGTAGGCTCAAATCTTTGTGAAGCTATACTCAATATGGGATATAAGGTCAGAGCACTTGACGACCTATCGACCGGCAAGCAGGAAAACGTCGATATGTTTCTCGGCAATCCTAACTATGAGTTTATAAAAGGCGACATAAAAGACCTTGACACTTGTATGAAGGCATGCGAGGGCGTGGACTATGTGCTTAATCAGGCGGCGTGGGGAAGCGTTCCGAGAAGTCTTGAAATGCCGCTGTTTTATTGCAAAAACAATATCGAGGGCACTCTTAATATGCTCGAAGCGGCAAGACAGAACGGTGTTAAAAAATTTGTCTATGCGTCGTCATCATCCGTTTACGGCGACGAGCCGCACCTACCCAAAACCGAGGGCAGAGAGGGTAATCTTCTTTCTCCGTATGCTCTGACAAAGCGCTGCGACGAGGAATGGGCAAAGCTCTATACAATGCACTACGGGCTTGATACCTACGGAATGAGATATTTTAACGTATTCGGCAGACGACAGGATCCCGATGGTGCTTATGCGGCTGTTATTCCGAAATTTTTAAAACAGCTTATGCACGGTGAAGTGCCGACGATAAACGGTGACGGCAAGCAGAGCCGAGACTTTACTTATATCGACAATGTTATTGAAGCGAACCTCAAAGCTTGTCTTGCTTCTCACGAGGCGGCAGGCAATGCGTTTAATATCGCCTACGGCGGCAGAGAGTACCTTATAGACATTTATTACGGTCTTACAAAGGCACTCGGCGTTGACGTCGAACCGAACTTCGGCCCGGACAGAAAGGGCGACATAAAGCACTCAAACGCCGATATTTCAAAAGCGAGAAAACTCCTCGGCTACGATCCCGATTACAGCTTCCAAGACGGCATCAAGCTTGCTATCGAGTGGTATAAGGAGAATTTGTAATGGCGACATTAAAAAGTGTGGTAAAGTCAAGAGATACTCGTAATTTTATAATGAGCGTATTGAGATTTATTCCGACACCGATATATATAAGTTTATACTATTGGGCTGCAACGGGCAAGTGGCCGGATTTAAAGCACCCCACGTATTTTAACGAGAAGCTTCAATGGATGAAAATACATGAAGATTATACAAAATACCGTGATTATGCGGACAAGATAAAGGTGCGCGACATAATAGAAGAGAAGATCGGCGACGGATATATGTTCCCGATGCTCGGTAAATGGAAAAGCTTTGACGAAATAGACTTCGACTCTCTCCCCGAAGAATTTGTGCTTAAATGTAATCACGATTCGGGCAGCGTCAAGGTAATTCGTAACAAGTCCGCACTTACCGACAAGGATATTGAGTCCTTGCGTAAGTTCTACAATTCAAGATTGAAGCAGGATTTTTATGGGCACGGCAGAGAACCCTGCTACAAGGGTATTGACAGATATGTTTTTGCCGAGAAATTTATGAAAGACCCGTCCGGAGACGAGGGCGGAATAAAAGACTATAAGTTTTTCTGCTTCAACGGAAAGCCCGAAATAATGTTTATTGCGACAGACCGCGCAACTGATGTCAAATTCGACTTTTTCGATATGGACTTCAACCACCTCGATATAACAAACATTCATCCTCAATCCGGAAAAGTAATTGAGAAGCCGGAAAAATTCGACGAAATGAAGGCACTGGCGGAAAAACTGTCTGAGGGCATTAAATTTGTCAGAATCGATTTGTTTGAGTTGGGCGGAAAAATTTATTTCAGCGAGTTCACATTTTTCCACGGCGGAGGATTTAACCGTTTTTATCCCGTGGAATGGGAGACAAGGCTTGGTAATTTAATTGATATAGACACAAAATAATATTGAGGAACAACAATGAAAATACTGTTTATTTCAAATTCTCCAATAAATCGTCAAACAAGTATAGGAAATACATTTTTGAATTTATTTGACGGCTTTGACGCGGAGCTTTACAGTGTTTACAGCAGAACCGGTTATCCCGACAAAAAAATCAAAAGCGCTTTTCGCATTGCCGAAACTCAGCTTGTTAAAAACATATTTAACAGCAAAAAAATCGGCAAAAAGGTCGAGAATTACGAAGAAACTTCGTCGGAGGACAAGAGTGCTCAAAAATTAGAGACCTCGGTTAAACTCAATCCGTCGCCGCTTAAATATATTGCAAGGGATATGGTTTGGAAGCTTGCGCCGTGGAAAAACAAAAATCTGAAAGCTTACATAGAAGAAGTAAATCCGGATTTGATTTTTTCCGTCCTCAGCAGCAATTCCGCGGTTAACGATATGATAGCTTATGCCGCTAAGGTTTCGGGTGCAAAAGTGATTTTGTATGCTTGGGACGATAATTACAGCTATCCTTATTCAAAATCTCCGTTTTTACGTGCGGTGCACTTTTTTCGGCGTAAAATGATGAGGAAAACCGCGGCATTGGCGTCGGATTTATTTGTAATATCGGATATTCAAAAACGTGATTACGAAAAGATTTTTTCAATGGAGTGTAAGGTAATTACAAAGGGCGCGGATTTTTCAAAGCGCGAAGAAAATCTGGTTTTGCACAATAATCCGCTTAAAATTTTGTACGCCGGAAACCTTGCTTTGGGTCGTGCGGAAACAATTTCGAATATTACAAAGGCACTTGAAAAAATCAATCGTGACGGCAAAAAGGCGGAACTCAGGATATATTCGGCGACTCCGCTAACCGACGAGCAGAAAAAGACGATGGCGGATTCGAGTAATTCGTTTTTTATGGGAAGTGTTTCTGCTCTCGCAGTACAGAAGCTTCAAAGCGAAGCCGATATACTGGTTCACACCGAAAGCTTTAAAGAGGAGTATTTTAATCTAATCCATTACTCTTTTTCGACAAAGCTTGTTGACTGTTTTCACAGCGCCAAATGTATTTTTGCCGTCGGGCCCGAAAAAGTGGCTTCAATTGACTGCCTTATAAAAAATGACGCCGCGGTTGTTGCAAAAAGCAACGATGAAATATATGAGAAATTAAATTTGCTCGTCAACAACAAGAACATGATTGACGAATACTCGGAAAAAGCTTGGAAATACGGCAAAAAATCTTTTAATCGTATTGAAATTCAGAGGACGCTTAATGAAAGCATAAAAAAAGTTTTATAAGGGAGGGAAAAGGATGTCCGTATATTTACTGAATATCGCACTCATATTTATATGGGCATTCTTTTTGCTAAAATACAAGCCGAGTAAGAACAAGAAAAAAGCATTTTGTGCGATTGCCTGTGTTCAGTGGGTAATTTTATCCGGACTCAGAGGAATGTATGTCGGAGCGGATACAATAGGATACCGCAGAAGCTTTTACAGGATAGACCTCACATCATGGCACAGAATTTTTGCCGATGTATCTGATTATATCGGCGGAGCGGACATAAAGGATCCGGGTTATGCGGCGGTTGTAAAGGCCTTTCAAACTTTTTCTACAAATTACCAAGCGTACCTTGTTTTTATAGCTCTTCTGTTTATGATACCGATGGCGATGTGGATTTACAGGAATTCCTCTATGCCGTGTCTCAGCTTTATTATTTTTTCAACTCTGTTTTATTCGTTTTATGCGGTTACCGGTATAAGGCAAACAATAGCGACATCGCTTGTTGTTTTTATCGGATATGAATTTATAAAAAAGAAAAAGCCGATACCGTTTTTGATTTTGGTATTTTTATCTTTCTTTATACATAAGTCGTGCATTTGCTTCTTACCGTTTGTATTTTTTGCGCACAAAAAAATCACCTGGCGATATGTCGGTATTTTTTCCGCAATAACCGCCGCTTTCCTAATTTTGGGTAAAACTTTGTATGAGCCGTTTGCCGAATTCGTCGGATATGATGTTGAAGAGGAGTATATGGCTGATACATCATCGTATGTGCTTGTTATTTGCCTTTTAACGGTTTCGGCATTTGTTTTGTACCGCTACATTAAAAAGAATACGGACGAAGAAAAGTTAAAAGCTCTTTACAATGCGGCATTATTTACGACAGCATTTACGCTTTTGACGCTGCGAAATCAAACGTTTATGCGCGTTCAGCAGTATTATGCTCTGTTTTTAATGCTGCTCGTTCCCGAAATGGTAAAGGCGATTGATAAAAAACACCGTTGGTTAGTGTATTTCGGCGGTGTATTGTTGCTGATTGTAAAGCTTATATTAAACCACCCGTATTACGTATTCTTTTGGCAATAACAAGGAGGTACGATATGAAGATAATATGGATAGTAAATATGGTATTTCCGAAAATAGCAAAAAAGCTCGGAGCGGAGACCTCCGCAAGCGGCGGTTGGTTGCTTGACCTTGCTGACGGTATTTCGGCGGACCCGAATGTTGAATTAACGGTTATGACATACTATGATGGGGAATTTAAAGATATTAAGGTTGATAACATCCGTTATATATTATTCCCGGGTGGCGGAAACAGGCTTTTGTTTGACAGCAATAAAACGGCTGAAGACTGCAAAAAAGCTTTGGAGTTATGTCAGCCGGACTTAGTTCATATCCACGGAACAGAATATGCCCCGGGTTATGAGATGCTCAAGGTCTGCGGCGATGTTCCGGTGCTTTTGACCATTCAGGGGATTTTAAGACGCATATCAAAGGAATATTATGGCGGTCTTACTTTTAACGAGAGACTGAAGTGCCTTAAATTAAAAGAAATTTTGACAATGAAAACCCCGACGGCATATAAAATGTTGTATTCCCGAAATGCCGAAAGGGAAGAAAAAGTCCTGAAACAGGTTAAATATGTTACGGGCAGAACCGATTGGGATAAGGCGGTTATGCTTTCGGTTAACCCGAATTTAAAATATTTTCGCTGTAATTACAATTTGAGAAAAGAGTTTTATGAGAGCGAAAAATGGTCTTTGGAGTCATGCGAAAGGCATACCGTGTTTTCAAGCTCCGCTCTTTACTCGCTTAAAGGACTTCACATAGAAGTTAAGGCAATAGCCCTTTTGAAGAAGAAATATCCCGATATCAAATTGTATGTTCCGGGCGGCTGTGCCGAAAACGGGAAAATAAAGGACCCGTCGGGTTACATTAAATATATAAACAGGCTTATTAAAAAATACGGACTCGAAGACAATATTATATTTACGGGTTCGATATCTCCGTCCGAAGTTGCAAAAAGACTTCGTAAGGCAAATGTTTTTGTGGTTTCTTCCGCTGTTGAGGGTGCTTCGGCGTCGCTTTGCGAAGCTATGATGATAGGCACACCGTCCGTAAGCTCTTTCAGAGGCGGTATGACGGATTTACTGACCGACAGGGTAAACGGGTTTACATATGATTATTCCGAATATCCTATGCTTGCGTGCAGGATAGACGAACTGTTTTCAAATGACAAACTCGCCTGTGAATTTTCAAAACGGACAATACCCCTTGCCGAAGAAAGACACAAAAGGGATAAGAATCCGAAAGATATGATAGAGGCATATAAGGAAGTAATAAAAAATGAGTCAAAATAATGATTTAGCTGTACTGATAGTCTTTTTTTCGCGACCGGAGACACTTAAAAAAGTATTTGAACAGGTGAAAAAGGCAAAACCCGCAAAGCTGTTCCTTGCCTGTGACGGTGCGAGGGACGGTAACAAAAATGATATAGAAAATATAGAAAAATGTAAGGCAATAGTTGAAGATATTGATTGGGATTGTAAAGTATATAAAGACTATGCCGAGACGAATATGGGCTGCGGTATGCGCCCGCAAACAGCTATAAAAAATGCTTTTGACCATACAGAACAACTGATTGTTTTAGAGGATGATTGCGTTCCTCATAGAGATTTCTTTCCGTATATGGCTGAAATGCTTGAAAGATATAAGGATGATACGCGTATAGGTCTTATCAGCGGCTTTAATCATTTTTTGGATTGGAATTGCGGGAATTACAGCTATTTCTTCACAAAAGTCGGTCCTATGGCTGGGGCATGGGCAACGTGGAAAAGGGTCTGGGACGATTATGATTATGATATGTCCGATATGAATTCAGCACTTGTGAGAAGGCTTATCTCCGATGATATTACAAGTAAGAGAGCCAAAAAGAAAAAATTGCTTCTTTGGGAAAACACTATCGCGGATATTGAAAGCGGAAAGAAGCTATCCTGTTGGGATGTGCAATTCGGTTTCTTAAAGTATTATAAGTCTTATCTGACAATTGTTCCGAAATTTTCATTGGCGAGCAATATAGGTCTCGGTGAAGGGTCGACACATGCGGTAAATGCCGGTAACTCGATGCCCAGTATATTTTTTGCTCCGGAAAAGGATCTTGGTGAAATCAAGCATCCGCCGTTTATTATATGCGATCATAAGTACGATACGGCTGTTGATAATAAATACGGATTTCCGAATCCGATAATCAGAATGTTGGGAAGAGGAAAAAGATTTATAAAGAGAGTATTCAAAAAATTGTTTTCAAAATAATATAGGAGAAAAACATGACTTGCAAATTGTCTATAATAATTCCTATTTACAATGCTGAGAATTACATATCAAATTGCTTAAAAAGTATTTTTGCTCAATCGTTTTCCGATTATGAGGTTGTTTTGGTTAATGACGGGTCAAAGGATAAAAGTCTTGATATGTGTAAAAAAATTGCCTGTGATGACCGAAGAGTTACGGTTATTGATAAGGAAAACGGTGGTGCGTCAAGCGCAAGAAACGCGGGCATTAAAGCTGCTTCCGGTGAATATCTGATGTTTATTGATGCTGATGACTATATTGACGACGGTTATCTGGAGGCAATGTATAATGCCGTAAGTCGATTTGATTCCGATATAGCAATTTGCGGTGTGCGTTTTGTAAAATCCGACAATGGTAAAACGAGGACCATTAAGGAAGCCGGGGTTAGTTCTAAAATATGTTCAGTAAAAGAGTTTATGGACTATTATCCGGAATTTATGAAAAACGCTATTGTCGGAGCCCCTTGGAATAAAATATATAAGTGTTCGTTAATTGAAGAAAACAATATATACTTTCCGGAAAATCTCAGGAACAATGAGGATACATACTTTAACTATGATGCTATATTCTGCGCAAAGAAGATTTCGTTAGTCGGGAACACATATTACAATTATGTTGATAACGGTACAATGTCATCTTCCAAAAAATTTATAAACAATATTTTTGATATTTATGTCGGCACATATAAAAAAGCAATAGAGTTTTTAAAAAAAACAAATACATATGAGAAGAATATTGCATTCCAAAATGAATATTTTACAAATTTAGTTATCGGTGCCGTTGCGGGAATAGTATCAACGGAAAAACTGACGAAGAAAGAAAAAAGGGCGGAATTAAGGCGAATTGTATCGAATGATTATGTGCAATGCGCCGTAAAAGACAGCAACGTAATTAGGTGGAAACGTTGCGTTATTTTACTTATAAAGAAGAAACGTATAGGTTTGTTATATGTATTGTTGAAAATCAGGGCAAGAACCAAAAAATAATCGGTAGGATGTTTTGTAATGGTAAAACGGAAGGCAAACATAGAATTACTGCGACTAATCGCCATGATGATGGTAGTAACAATTCATTATATCGGCAGAGGGCATATTCTTGAAAATGTACAAATGTTTTCGGGAGATTACTTTTTGTTTAATTTTTGGAACTCTGTTATTGTGATGGCTGTCAATTTGTTTGTAATTATCAGCGGGTATTTTTTGATAGAATCAAGAATCAGAGTTCAAAAGTTAATTGACATTGTCATTGAAGTCTTTATATGGTCTCTCGGAATATATATTGTATTGACATTAACGGGATTTGTGCCGTTTTCATTGGTTGGACTTGTAAAATCCGCTTTCCCGATACTGACTAAACAATATTGGTTTGTAAGTGTATATGTCGGAATGTATTTACTCTCGCCGTTTGTTGCAAAAGGGTTAAAGTCGTTAAGGCAAAAGCAACATTTAGCATTGATGTGTATTTTGATTTGCATGACAACGCTGTATTTGCCGTCAAAAGCTATTGGCGAAAACGGTTATTCAATAGTATGGATGCTTACTCTTTACGTGATAGCTGCATATTTAAGATTGTACTATAAGCCGAACGGGAAAATCGGTATCGGCAAGGTTGCGACTTGTATTATTCCGATTTTGTTGTTGTTTTTCTCAAAAGTGATAATTGACTACATCGGAAGTGAGTTTTTACCATCTTTTCTCAAATACAGTGAATGGTTTTTTAAGAACAATTCTATTTTTGCGTTGGCCGCTTCGGTCGGTACATTTATTTTGTTTTTAAACATAAAAGTTAAAAAAGCACTTATCTCAAAAGTATCGCTTACATTTGGCTCCGCCGCATTTGGTGTGTATGTTATCCACAATCATCCGTATTTAAGGGATTTGCTTTGGGATAAATGGATAATGCCATATCGCTTTTTGGGTAATTGGTGGTTTTTACTGTATTCTGTCGGAATAATAATTGCAATATTTTTTGTTTGTGCGGTTATGGAGCTTGCGAGAAGTAAAGTACACAAAGCCGTTTTTACTTCCGTATGGTACGGGAAGTTTTACGATAAAGTAGGATATGCCGTAAAAAGCAAATTTTCAAAGATGATGAATCATATCACTAAAACCGGGAGCAATGCAGTTAATGAACAGTTCTAAACAGATTAAGCTCGGTGCTTTAATTTCATATTTTGCCATTGCATTTAATATAGTGGCGGGGCTTATCTACACGCCGTGGATGATAAGCAAAATAGGGCAGAGCAACTACGGGCTTTACACACTTGCAACCTCTGTAATATCTATGTTCGTAATGGATTTCGGTATGGGCGCGGCCGTGACGAGGTTTTTGTCGCGTTACAATGCGATGGGCGATAAAAAGGCTGTAAACGATTTCCTCGGCCTTATATACAAATTGTATTTAGCCATAGACGCCGTTATTTTTGCGGTGCTTATATGCGTCTATTTCTTTGTTGATAAGATATACGCAAATCTTACTCCGGACGAGCTTTCCGTGTTTAAGGTGCTTTACATAATAGTTGCCTCTTTCAGCGTGATTTCGTTTCCCTTTACAAATCTCAACGGAATCCTGACCGCATACGAGAAATTTGTGCCGCTGAAGGCGTGCGATTTATTCAATAAGGTGTTTATCATAGTCGGTATGGTTATTGCGCTTCACTTCAGCTACGGAGTGTATGCGCTTGTAACCGTAAATGCCGTTGCAGGGCTCATAATAATACTCTTTAAGCTCATTATCATTAACCGCGGAACCGATATAAAAATAAATTGGAAATACTTTGATAAGGACTCGTTAAAGGATATTTTCGGCTTTTCGGTTTGGACTACCGTAAGCAGCATAGCACAAAGGCTTATATTCAATATAACGCCGTCCATAATAACCGCGGTGTCGGTAACCGGCTCCGTAGGCGTTGCCGTGTTCGGGCTTGCCACAACGGTTGAGGGGTACGTCTATACATTTTCTACTGCGATAAACGGTATGTTTATGCCGCGAATATCAAGGATTATTTCCGACGGCAAGAGGGAAGAGGAGCTTATGCCCCTTATGATAAGAATCGGCAGAATTCAAATAATGATAGTCGGACTTTTAACTGTGGGCTTTATTTCTTTGGGAAAATCGTTTATAATAGATATTTGGAATAAGCCGGATTTTGCACAAAGCTATATTTGCGCCGTGCTTTTGATAATTCCGAGCCTTTTCTTCCTGCCGCTTCAGATAGGCAATACCACGCTTATAGTTGAAAACAAGGTAAGGCTTGAAGCGATGGTTTTGCTTGCAACAGGTGCAGTAAATATCGTACTGTCGCTGGTGCTTTCAAAATACTATGCGGCTGTCGGTGCTTCGGTTTCGATATTCATAGCATATATGCTCAGAAACGTGCTTATATGCAGAATATTTAAAAAGCACCTGAAGCTCGATATGGCGGAATTTTTCAAGAAGTCATATTTAAAGCTTTTGCCGTATCTTGCAATTACTATGGTAATAGGCCTTTTGGCGGAGCACTTTAATCCTTTGGCGCACGGTTATCTCAGGTTCCTTATAAACGGAATAATTGTTGTGGCTGTGTTCTTTGTGCTTATGCTGTGCTTCGGAATGAACGATTACGAAAAGAGTTTGCTTTTCGGAACCTTAAAAAAGATTTTCGGAAGGCTGAAGCGTGCTTAAATTTACTTTGTCGGATCACAGCGGAAAATGTGTCCGATTGCATAATTTATGAGAATTGAGGATAAGAAAATGAAAATTGCAGTTGCGGGAGTAGGTTATGTCGGGCTTTCAAACGCAGTACTGTTGTCACAGTATAATCATGTAGTCGCTTTTGACATAAGCAAAGAGCGTGTTGATATGGTAAACAGGCGCATATCTCCGATAGTTGATGACGAAATTGAAAGATATTTAAAGGAAAAAGAGCTTGATATTGTCGCCACAACGAATGCCGAAGAAGCATTTTCCGATGCCGAGTTTGTTATTGTATCAACTCCTACCGATTACGACCCGAATAAAAGCTATTTTGATACCTCCTCCGTTGAGAGCGTTATAGAGACCGTGTTAACGGTGAATCCGAGTGCGACCGTCGTAATCAAATCTACCGTACCGGTAGGGTACACGTCGAGCGTCTCGGAAAAGTTTAATTGCAAAAACATTATTTTTTCTCCGGAGTTTTTAAGAGAGGGCAGAGCACTTCACGACAATCTATATCCGAGCCGTATAATCGCCGGAGTGGTAAGTGAAGAAATGCGTCCTGCGGCAGAGAGGTTTACGTCTCTCTTAAGCGAAGCGGCCGAAAAAAAGGACGTTTCGGTGCTTATTATGAATTCCACAGAGGCAGAGGCTGTTAAGCTTTTTGCCAATACATATCTTGCACTGCGTGTTGCTTATTTCAATGAGCTTGACACCTACGCCGAGGTCAGAGGGCTCAATTCCAAAGCCATAATCGAGGGCGTCGGACTCGACCCGAGAATCGGCACACACTACAATAACCCGTCCTTCGGTTACGGCGGATATTGTCTCCCGAAGGATACCAAACAGCTTCTTGCAAATTATAACGACGTGCCGAATAACATAATTTCGGCAATTGTTGCCGCAAACAGAACGCGTAAGGATTTTATTGCCGAGAGAATAATTGCAATGAATCCCGAAAAAGTCGGCATATATCGCCTTACGATGAAATCTCAGAGTGATAATTTCCGCCAATCGGCGATACAAGGCGTTATGAAGCGCATAAAGGCGAAGGGCATAGAGGTAGTGGTTTACGAGCCGGCACTTCAAGAGGACACCTTCTTTAACAGCCGGGTGGAAAAGGATATAGATAAATTCAAAAAAGAATGTGACGTTATTCTCGCCAACAGATACAACGAGGATATTGCGGACGTAATGGATAAGGTCTATACGAGAGATCTTTTTTTCAGAGATTAAAGGTATAGCTAAAAAAATTAAGGGGTGAGGCAATGAAGGTTTTACAAATAAATGCCGTATACAATTTGAGCAGTACGGGCAGAACCACTACGGAGCTGCACCTTGCCATGCTTAATAAGGGTATAGATTCCTATGTTGCTTATTCTAAAACAAATAAGCCGGGCGACGCCCGGCTTTACCATATCGGCTCACCGCTTGACGTAAAGCTGCACGGACTTTTTTCCCGAATTTCCGGAGAACAGGCATATTTTTCTCACCTTGCAACAAAAAAGCTCATAAAGCATATTGACGCTGTTTCGCCTGATGTGGTTCATCTCAGAAATCTGCACGGCAACTTTATAAATTTCCCGATGCTGATGGATTATCTTGCAAAAAAAGACATAGCCGTTGTCGTGACATTTCACGATTTTTGGTTTATAACCGGGAAGTGCGTTTATTTCACGGAGAGCCGATGTGACAAATGGCAGTACGGCTGCGGAAATTGCCCGAACCTAAAGGATGGAAATCCCACTTGGTTCTTTGACCGAACCGAAAAGCTTCTCAGAGACAAAACCGAGCTTTTCGGGGAAATCAATCGTCTTGCTTTAATAGGTGTATCAAACTATGTTACAAACGAAGTCAAAAAGTCTCCGATAGCCAAGAAAGCGGAAATTGTAAAAACTATATATAACTGGATAGATTTTGATAAGTTTTATCCTCGCGACGCAGGCAGCGCGCGTGAAAAGTACGGGCTCAACGGCTTTACCGTAATCGGAATTTCCGCGGTTTGGTCCGACAGAAAAGGCTTGAAGAGCTTTATAAGGCTCGCCGAAGCGTGTCCCGAAATAACGGTGGTTTTGGTCGGCAGTCTCAAAGAAAATACCGTTTTGCCGAAAAATATAACGGCCGTTTCCGCCACATCATCTACCGATGAGCTTGCGGAGCTTTATTCGGCCGCTGATGTTTTCATCACATTTTCACTTGAGGAAACCTTCGGAAAGGTCTCCGCGGAGGCTCTCTCCTGCGGTACGCCGGTAATATGCTACGATTCTACCGCCAATCCCGAAATAGTAGGCGACGGCTGCGGTTACGTAGTACCGAAAAACGATTTTGAAGGAATTTTAAACGCCGTAAAAAAAGTGCGTGAAAACGGCAAAAACAGTTATTCCTCGGCGTGCGTAAATTTTGCGCATGACAGATTCGATAAAAATATGCTTATTGACCGATATATTGACGTATATAAACAGCTGTCAAAACCGTCACCGGAGGGAAAAGAATGAAAAATGTTATTCTCATAACCAATTCCTTCCCGTTCGGGATAGTTGAGGCAGGCTTTTTAGCACCCGAATATGAGGTGCTGAAAGAAAAAGCCGACGTATACACTGTAACAAGGAATACAAAGGACGAGATGACGACCTCGGTTCCCGAGGACAGAGTATTCAGATATGCATCGCACTACGGAAAGAGCGTTTTTGTTTATTTTTTAAAAGCGTTGGTTTCTCCCATGTATTACAGAGAGCTCGCATATTTAAAGCGCGAAAAAAAGCTTGCTTTTTCAAATGCGAAGCGTGCGTTAACGACGCTTATGAGAGCTTTCCACTTTGAGACTTTTCTTAAAAAAGTCAGAAGCAGGGCGGACGGAGAGTGCGTGCTTTATACATATTGGAATGACTATACGGCATTGGCGGCAGCTCTTGCCGCAAAAAACGGCGACAGGGTTGTTTCGAGAATACACAGAGCCGATTTATATCTCAATGAGGGCAACGGATACTATATCCCCTATAAAAACGAGATTGCAAGACGAATAGACAAGCTTGTTTTTATAAGCCGTGACGGTATGGATTATTACCGTGAAAATTTTGAGATTGATGACAGTAAGTGTCTTCTCTCCTACCTCGGAGTAAAAGAGGGCAAAAGGCCGGAAAGGCCTTGCGCTGACGGTCCGATTAAAATTTTAAGCTTTTCGTATATGTCACCGGTTAAGCGCGTAGACAGAATAATCGATGCCCTGTCCTTGACAGACGGCATAAAAGCGGAATGGACTCACATAGGCTCCGGTATGCTTGCCGATGAACTAAAAGAAAAGGCAGAGCGTGAGCTCAAAGGAAAAGAAAACATCAAATACGAGCTTAAAGGATATATGAATCACGACGATGCCATGGAGTATATATCCGATAATTCATTTGATTTTCTTTTGAATGTGTCATCCTCGGAAGGCTTGCCCGTAACGATGATGGAGTGTATGGCAAGAGGTATGCCGGTTATGGCAACTGATGTCGGCGGTGTTTGCGAAATAGTCGAAAACGGCAAAAACGGATTTATGTTAAAGCCGGATTTTACCGACGGCGAGCTTGTGAGTGCCATAAAAGCGTATGCGGAAATGTCCGCAGACGAGCGGCGAAAAATGAGCGACTGCGCATATAAAAAATGGCAGGAATGCTTTGACTGCCGAAAAAACTATCTCGAATTTAGCGAAGAGATATTATCCCTTTAAAAGTATCTGAAAGTGAAGTAAAATATGCTCTGTATTGTTTTGTTATTCTTCGGATTTGCGGTTATAAATCCGATCTTCAACAAAAAAACATATAAAATATATCTGCTGCTTTTTGCGGTTGCTTTGGCATGCCTTGCGTGGTTCACAAAGCCCGATTATACGATGGACCTATACAGAGCGTATGGGCAGCTTGATTTATTCAGACAGATTTCCTTCGGCAAGGCTTATTCGTATTACGGTGCGAGCAACCCCTTGACGCTTGTGTATTATTACGCTCTTGCGAGAATTTGCCCGGAAAACGGCTTGCTGCCGGCCCTTACCGTATTCATCGTATACGGTTTTTCATTTGCACTGCTTTATAAAGCAGCTATGAGGTTCGACTCGACAAAAAAAGAGATGAATATGGCGCTGTTGTTCTTTATGGCGAATTTCAACTACTTCTATGTTATTGACAACACGCGTATTTACATCTGCTTTGCCGTGCTCGCTTACTTTATGTATGTGGATATAGTCGAAAAAAAGCACCGTATTTTCTGCTTTCTCGTATATGCGGCTCTGTGTTATTTTCACTACGGCATATTGCCGTTTGTGCTCATCAGAGTAGTTCTTCTGTTTATCAAAAAGATGTCGCCGATTGTAAAAAAGGCATTTATTGTAATACTTCCGGTGCTTATTTTTGCAGCAAACAAAATCGCGATTGCTCTCGGCTCCGCAAGTGACGGACTTTTGGGTACGGTAGAGAAAAAGGTTTCGGGCTACAGCGATTATGAGGTGTTCGGCATCTGGCAGTTTTCAATGTCGATTATAAGGCTTGTTTTGGCTCTTGTTATAATGTTGCTTTCTATGACGATAACGGAAAGCCTCTTTAAAAAGAAAAATACCGACGGGCTTCTCGGCAACAGACTGCTGAACGGAATGTATAACTACGACTGGATGATAGTTTACAGCATAGTCACAATATTCCTGTTTGCTACAAATTACCAATTCGTTTTGCGAACACCTAACTTCATACAGATAGCGCTCAGCGTGCCGCTGCTGTTCCTTTTATACAGGTTCAGAAACCCCGTCAACAAGAATTTAAAACCGTATACGTATATTCTGTTATTGGCGGAGAGCGTGATACACTTTGCTTATTTGCTGTTGTATGTTTACAATAACGCACAATTTGTTTTCTGATTAAGGATATTTAAATATGAACAGGAAAATCGGGTTGGTTTTTTCATACGGAGTTATGATAACGGAAATAGTATCGGCTATGTTTGTAACTCCGTTTATAATAAGAAGTCTCGGTCAGGCGGAGTACGGTATTTACCAGCTGACTTCGTCAATAACCGCGTATCTGATAATATTCGACCTCGGCGTCGGCAATTCCGTTATCAGATATATGGCAAAATTTCGAGCCAATAACGACAGGGAGTCACAACGTAAGTTCTTGGGCGTTACCACCGTTTATTATGCGGCGGTTACACTTGTTATACTTATTGTCGGTGTGCTTTTAATAACCGTTTTCCCGAATGTATTTTCAAAGGGTCTTACTTCCTCGGAGATAGTTAAGGCAAAAGAGCTTTTGTCCATAACGATTGTCACAAGTGCAATCTCAATAGGAACGTCGGCTTTTTCAAACACTCTCGTAGCATATGAGCGGTTTACGGCGCATAAGGGAATTATGATTCTCGCCAATATCGCCAAAATGGCGGTGCTTGTGTTCCTGATGAAGATGGGAGTTAAGAGCGTCGGCGTCGTAACCGTAAACCTTATTGTTACAGCAGCTACGCGGCTTTTCTATATATGCTATGTGTTTTTCAAGCTGAAATTATATCCGAGCTTCAAAAATATAGATACGTCTTTTGTGAAGGGCGTATTCTCATATTCCACATTTGTGTTAATTCAGCTTATAGCGCAGCAGTTAAATTCAATGTCGGATCAGATAATCCTCGGTATTTTCGCCCCGTCCGCCGCAATACTCATAGGTATATACGGCGTAGGCTCGCAGATAGTTCAGTATTATAAGACCATAGGCAGTCAGTTTAATTCGGTGCTTATGGCGGGAACCGTCCGTATGATAGAGGGCGGAGCCGACAGTAAAACGGTACAAAACGAAATGGTGCGTATCGGCAGAGTTATCTTTATGGTGCTCGGCATGATTTACTGTGTGTTTGCCGTATTCGGCAGAGATTTTGTAGCTCTTTGGGCAGGCAAAGACAATATCGACGGTTACTTTGTGGCACTTATTATAATGTTCCCGTGGCTGATATCTACCCCTCAGGGCATAGGCAACCAAATACTTTGGGCAATAAACCGTCATAAGACGCTTGCGATAATACAGATTTGCTCGTCGGTTTTCAATATTATTGTCACTATTTTTCTGATAAAGTGGAAGCCGCTTGTCGGTTCGTCTCTCGGGACGGCTCTTGCGCTGATTATCGGCGATGTTGTGCTTATGGATATTGTTCTCCGTAAAGAAGTAGGTATAAGATTCGGCGAGTATTACCGAGACTTGTTTAAGGGGACGCTCCCGGCACTTTTGATTACCTTTGCGTTCGGAGCGGCGTTTTCGCTGCTTCACCTTAACAGGTACGGTTGGGTGGGTCTTATAATAAATTGCGGCATAACTGCGGCGGTATATGCAGCTCTTATGGCGGCGTTCTTTATGAACAGCTATGAAAAAGGCCTTTTAAAGGGGCTGTTCAATAAAATAATAGGTAAGCTTAGCCGTAAAAAGGCTTAATACAAAGGAAGATGAATATGTTTAAAGACAAAACCCTGATGATTACGGGCGGAACAGGCTCATTCGGCAATGCGGTGCTCAACAGATTTTTGCAGACCGACATCGGCGAAATCCGCATTTTTTCAAGAGATGAAAAAAAGCAGGACGATATGCGCCATGAGTTTCAGGCGAAAATGCCCGAGGTCAGCGATAAAATCAAATTCTTTATAGGCGATGTCAGAGACTTGGCGTCCGTTAAAAACGCAATACACGGTGTAGACTATATCTTCCATGCGGCGGCATTAAAGCAGGTCCCCTCGTGCGAGTTTTTCCCGATAGAGGCGGTTAAGACCAATATTCTCGGCACAGACAACGTGCTTACGGCAGCTATTGACGAGGGCGTTAAAACCGTAATCTGCCTGTCAACCGACAAGGCGGCATATCCCGTAAACGCAATGGGAACGTCAAAGGCTATGATGGAAAAGGTAATAGTCGCAAAATCAAGAACCGTAAGTCCCGACAAGACCAAGATTTGCTGCACTCGTTACGGAAATGTTATGTGCTCGCGCGGCTCGGTAATTCCGCTTTGGATAGAGCAGATTAAAGAGGGCAAACCGATAACCGTTACAGAGCCGAATATGACAAGATTTATTATGTCTCTCGACGAGGCGGTTGACCTCGTTCTCTTTGCATTTCAAAACGGCGTGTCGGGCGATATTCTTGTTCAGAAAGCACCGGCTTGCACAATCGGTGTGCTTGCCGAGGCGGTAAAGGAGCTTTTCTGCCCCGACACCGATATAAAGGTTATAGGTATTCGCCACGGCGAAAAAATGTATGAGACTCTGCTCACCAACGAAGAATGCGCCCACGCCGAAGATATGGGAGAGTTCTACCGCGTACCCTGCGATAAGCGTTCGCTGAATTATGATAAATATTTTAAGACGGGCGACATAAAGCGCAATCCCTTAACCGAATTTAATTCAAACAATACGGAGCTTTTAAATGTGGAGCAGGTAAAGGAAAAGCTTTTATCGCTCGCTTATATCAAAGACGAATTAGCCGAATTCAAGAAGTGATTTTGTATTCCGAAAGGCAGCTTTTTTATGAAAATACTTGTTACGGGTTCAGCCGGATTTGTAGGTAAAAACCTTGTCGAGGCGCTTAAAAATCTTCGCGATAACAAAGACCGTACCCGTCCGTCGCTCTCGATTGACGAAATATTTGAATATGACGTCGATACGGATAAGGCTCTGCTCTCCGATTTTTGCAGGGAGTGCGATTTTGTTTTCAATCTCGCGGGAGTAAACAGGCCGAAGGACGACGGCGAGTTTATGAAGGGAAATTTCGGCTTCGCCTCGGAGCTTTTGAAAACTCTTGAAAAGCACGGTAACCGTTGTCCCGTTATGCTCTCAAGCTCCATACAGGCGACACTTGTCGGCAGATATGCAAATTCCGTTTACGGAGAGTCTAAGCTGCGCGGAGAAGAGCTGTTTTTTGACTATGCCGCAAAAACCGGCGCAAAGGTGTTTGTTTACCGCTTCCCGAATCTTTTCGGAAAATGGTGCAGGCCGAATTACAACAGTGCCGTTGCAACCTTTTGCAACAACATCGCAAACGACTTACCCATAAGGGTTGATAATGAAAAAACGGAACTTGAGCTTTTATACATAGACGACCTTGTGAGCGAAATGCTCGATTTGCTCGAGGGGAAAGAGCACCGTTGTGATTTTTCGGGAGCGGATACGGTACTTAAAAGCGACGGCAGATATTGTGCCGTCCCGGTGACATATCGCGTTACGCTCGGCGAAATCGTGTCGTTGCTTCACAAATTCGATGATCAGCGAAAGACTCTTATTATGCCGGAAATTCCGAACGGCAGCTTTGCTAAAAAGCTATACAGCACGTATCTGTCATATCTTCCGAAAGAAAAGGCGGCGTTTGAGTTTAAATCCAATTCGGACGCGCGCGGCAGCTTTACCGAGCTTTTAAAAACGAAAAACTGCGGTCAGTTCAGCGTTAATGTGTCGCTGCCGGGCATAACCAAGGGCGAGCATTGGCATAACAGCAAGTGGGAGCAGTTCATAGTCGTTTCGGGAAAAGGGCTTATACGCGAACGCAAAATAGGCACGAACAGCGTTATGGAGTTTTATGTTTCCGGCGATAAGCCCGAATGTGTGCAGATGCTTCCCGGCTACACTCACAGCATAGTTAATTTAAGCGATACACAGCCGCTTGTCACCTTGATGTGGGCAAACGAAATGTTTGATGCAGAGCACCCGGATACATTCGGAGAAAAGGTTTAATACTGTCACACACGGCGGAGGTAATATATATGAAAACCGATTACAGCGATATCAAATTTAAGAATAACGGGAAGTTAAAGCTTCTTATTATTGTCGGCACGCGTCCCGAAATAATAAGGCTTGCGGCCGTTATAGACAAGTGCAGAGAGTATTTTGACTGCATACTCGCACACACGGGTCAAAACTACGATTATAATCTTAACGGTGTGTTCTTTAAGGACTTGGAGCTATCTGACCCCGAGGTGTATATGGACGCAGTCGGAGCCGACCTCGGTGAGACAGTCGGCAATATCATAAGCTGCTCATATAAGCTGATGCGTGATATTCAACCCGACGCACTTTTGATACTCGGCGACACAAACTCCTGTCTCTCCGCAATATCGGCAAAGAGACTTCATATACCGATATTCCATATGGAGGCGGGCAACCGCTGCAAGGACGAGTGTTTGCCGGAAGAGACAAACCGCCGTATAGTGGATATTATTTCGGACGTGAATATGGCTTATTCCGAACACGCAAGAAGGTATCTCGCCGAATGCGGGCTTCCGAAGGAGCGCACATACGTCACCGGCTCCCCCATGGCGGAGGTGCTTCATAAAAACCTTGAAAAAATAGAAAATAGCGACATTTTAACAAAGCTCGGACTCGAAAAGAAAAAGTACATTCTTTTGTCGGCTCATAGAGAAGAGAACATCGACACCGAAAAGAATTTCAACAGTCTGTTTTCCGCAATTAACGGCCTTGCGGAAAAATATGATATGCCGATACTCTATTCGTGTCATCCGCGCTCAAAAAAACGTCTCGAGGAGAGCGGCTTTAAGCTTGACGAGAGAGTTATTCGCCACGAGCCGCTCGGATTTCACGATTATAATAATCTTCAGATGAACGCTTTTGCCGTGGTTTCCGACAGCGGAACGCTGCCCGAGGAGAGCAGCTTCTTTACTTCAGTCGGAAAGAGCTTCCCTGCGGTTTGCATCAGAACCTCCACAGAACGTCCCGAGGCTCTCGACAAGGGATGCTTCGTGCTTGCCGGAATTGATGAAAAATCATTGCTGCAAGCGGTTGATACTGCGGTTGAGCTTGACAAAAACGGCTTTTGCGGAATCCCCGTGCCCGATTATACCGATGAAAACGTTTCGACTAAGGTTGTCAAAATAATTCAGTCGTATACGGGTGTAGTCGATAAAATGGTTTGGAGAAAGCTTTGACATATCAAAACGTCGGCTAAAATACGCTTTACATTGTAAATTTTGTTTGTTATAATAATCTTAGATTAAAAATAACTATTGGATGTGATTTGCCGTGAAGTGCCCTTACTGCGGATACGAGGAGAGCAAGGTAATAGACTCAAGACCTACCGACGAGGGTGAGAGAATTCGCCGCCGTCGCGAGTGCATCAAGTGCGGTAAGCGCTTTACTACATATGAGGTCATTGAAAGCGTGCCGATACTCGTCGTAAAAAAAGATAAGTCTCGCGAGGTGTTTGACCGCAATAAGCTTTTGGGCGGTATGATGCGCGCCTGCGAAAAGCGTCAGGTCTCGATGGATACCTTGGAGCGCGCCGTTGACGATATTGAGGCAAACCTCCAGAATTCCCTTGACCGTGAGGTTTCGTCAATGCACATAGGCGAGCTTGCCATGCAGAAGCTTAAGGACATAGACGAGGTTGCCTATGTCAGGTTCGCGTCGGTTTACAGGCAGTTTAAAGACATAAACGCCTTTATGGACGAGCTGTCGCAACTCCTCAGAAAAAGATAAGATTTGTATTCGGCAGAGACCTTGTATATAGGGTCTCTGCTTTGTTGTTCTGTTGACAATCTCAGCCGAAATAATATATTATATAATCAGATGATAAAAATTCGCAGAAAAGAAGGAATTGTCTTGAGAAAAGCTTTGAGTATGGTTTTTGCAATAGTCTTGACCATGCCGTTTTTGTCACTCTTATCGGGGGCAATGACAGAAAAAACGCTTTACGCGGATATGCCCGTAGAGTGGGCTGTCAGCTATGACCCGAGAACGGACGCTTCCGATTTGGTTCCGGAAAGCGACAATAAAGCATTGCCGTTCTTTTCGGACGGAGCGGATACTCCGTATACCTTTTATACATTTTTGAATTCAAACCAACGAGCGGTTTATAACACGGTCAAAGAAAAGCTGTTTGAAAGCTCGATTGATGTAGCCTTGCCGTCGCCGCTTACCTGGGACGGCACAAGCACAAGTGTGCCGAGCAACATAAAATCAGCCCTGTCAGAGGCGGTCACGGGCGGATTATCGGCACTTTGCGACGATTACCCGATGATTTTTTGGATAAACGGGTACAGCATAAGCTACGGGTATTCCTATCATCAAACAAGCAGCGGTTATCACTTTACGATTTCATCGGTTACGGTGAAGCCGCGAATAAACACAAACGCCTATGCCGATATGAACAAGGTAAAGCAGGATTACAACGATATGGCGGCTGTTGTTGACAGCGTAGAAATCAAAGGCGCAACGCGCTACGAAAAGGTGAAGTTCATACACGATTTTATCTGCAAACGAGTCGAGTATGATGAAAAGTTTGAAATACCTACCGCACATGAGCCGACGAGCGTATTTTTGACACCGTACAAAACCGTGTGTGAGGGTTACAGCGAGTCGTTTAAAATCCTCTGCGACAAAGCCGGAATACCGTGCGTAATAGCTGTGGGCAATTCGAACGGCGGAGGTCACGCTTGGAATTACGTAAAAATGGAGGACGGCAAGTGGTACGGCGTTGACTGCACCTTTGACGATCAGGGCAGTATTTTGTACGACTATTTCCTTGTGGGAACAGCCAGCGGAAACAGGGATTTCGGCGCGAGTGAAACCTTTGGCAGCAGCCATACCGAAACGGGAAAACGTTATGGCGGAAGCTTTACGCTGACATATCCCACCGTATCGGAAAATGCCTATTCGCCCGTTGTACCGGAAATAAACTCCGGCGCAACGGTGAACGAAAAGTCAAAGCTTTTGTATATCACAAACGGTGCGAGCGTAAATTCAGCGGTTTATATGCAGAGCGGTTACAGTTTCGCTTCCGGCGGCAATAAAACAGGCTCGATATTTACTGTCAGCAATACGTCTTTGGGCACAAGCACGGGATATACCGTTATTATGCGCGGCGACGTTGTGCCGAGCGGATACGTGGACGGCAGCGACTTTGACGCAGTGGTTAAGCATTCCGTTGAGGATAAAAAGCTCGGAGACGGTTCAAGCGAATATTTGGCTGCCGACGTAAACGGCGACGGAGTTGTAGATTTATTTGACGCCGCGGAGATAGACTTGATAAAAGCAGGCAAAGCTTCATAAAGCTGTAATTTGATAATAAAAGCGACACCGCAAAAATCACATAAGACCGGGGCTCTTGAAGGCTGATAACCTCAAGGAGCCCCGTTTTTCTTTTATAAACACTTGACAAGTCCCGCTTTTGGGACTAATATTATATTTGTAAGCGAACAAATGTTCTATAAATCAACACCCGAAATCTGTTTTTCGGGTGTTGATTTGATTTTACGGACAACGGTTTCGGGCGACGTACCGATAATGCCGTCAGTCCGAAAGGAGAGTTATGGACGAAAAAATACTTGCGGAATTAAGCCTTGACGAGTACATCTATCTCACGGAAAATCTTGAGGTTATAGAGCACGGCGGAGACAAAAACGCGGCGGCGTATATTTTGGCGCGTAAAAACTCCGTTATCAAGAGGATAGTCGGGCTTGTTCTCCGAAACGAGCTGACACAAGAGGAACGGGATTTCCTTCTGGCGAGGCATATTTCGGGACTTAACAAATCTGAGATTGCGCGAAAAAACGGCGCATCACGCAATTATGTTGACAGAGTGCTTTTGAGTGCCGAAAAAAAGCTCTATGCCTATCTTAAATATCCCGTGATGATGCGATTTTCGCTTATCTGTCCGCCGGAAAGCATATTTGATGAAATAAAGGAGTATTTATGACGAAAACCATTTCTATCTATATTTTTTTAGAGGACGAGCCGTCCGTTGAGTGCATAACGGCAGGGAACAGTGCTGAGCACAACGCGACTACGCTGAAATTCATTCTTGAGAGCACCTTTACCGACGAGTTTAAATATTATCTTGATTTTGTGCTTCCGAACGGGAAAATTTTGCGCACGGATTATCTTCCTCTCGATAAGAATGACGAAAATTCGGTGTCGTTTGACGTGCCCGCGTCAGTCACAAAATACGGTACGGCAGAATGCTGCCTGAACGCCGTCAAAATTGACGAGAACGGCATTACCACAGAGGTTATGAAGCCGAAAAACGTAATACTTTATTTTAATACGCTTGCCGATGCCGACGGTGCGCTGCTCTCGGATTATGATTTCTCCGTGAATACAATGCTCGAAAACATAAAGAACGGTGTGTTCAAGGGCGATAAAGGCGACAAGGGCGACAACGGTAAGGACGGCAGCAACTATATTCTGACAGAGAAAGATAAGAAAGAGATTGCCGCTCTGATAAACAAGAGCACATACGGTCTTCCGTATACTCGCCGTGTTTCGGGAGAAAATACGCTGACTCTTACGGATTCTCTTGCGATGCCGTTTAACGGCTTTACGGTATACGGTAAAACCTCGGTTACGGGCTCCTACGGCGGAACGGCAGAGCCTTCTTCTTCCGTAAAAATAAGCGGTGTGTCCTCCGTAAAAATCGGAATAAACGGCGCGGAGCAAACGGTGAATACGGGAAGCGAGCTTTTTTCTGCCGGTGATTACGCGGACAAAGCCGACGTCATAAGCGGAATCTTCACGAGAAAAATCGGCAAATATGCTCTTACGGGAAACGCCCAGACGGTGCTTGCCAAATCATATACAAGCGGCGGCGTAACTTTAAACAGGATATATACTCCGACTCCCGGCGGTGCAAAAATGGTTCGCGGAACCTGCCTTCCGGGATACTGCACGCATTTTGAGGTGTTTACGGATAATATCACAAGCGACGAAGAGCTCGGAGCGCGTATTTCGACGGGTAAAAATTATATCGGCGTAATGTACGGTTACAGCAACGATGTAATATATTTCCTGACTACTCTTTCCGTAGACGGGCTCAAATCATATCTTCAGTCGCAATACGCCGCAGGAACGCCCGTTACGGTATATTATCCGTTGGCATCGGAATCGGAGGAGAATATTACAGCGGCGGCGCTGAATTCGGAGTTTCCGACCACCGAGATTACGGTTTCCGAGCCGGGCGGTAAATTCGATATATGCTATTGTGCCGATATATCCGAGGCGGTAAAGCGCCTTGAAGAAAAGTAAAGAACGAAAGGAATATTTATATGGAAGCTAAATATAAGGGAATAGACGTGTCAAAGTGGCAGGGCGATATAAATTGGGAAAAGGTTCGCGCTTCGGGTGTCGAATTTGCCATGCTGCGCGCGGGCTTCGGCAGGTGCCAAGGCCAAAATGACACTTCATTTGAAAGAAATTACCGCGAGGCAAAGAAAAACGGCATACTTGTCGGCGCATACCATTACAGCTACGCAAAAACCGTCTCGGACGCAGAAAAGGAGGCGGAGTATTTTCTCTCGCTTATATCCGGAAAAAGCTTTGAATTTCCCGTGGCATTCGATATTGAGGACAACTCGCAGAAAAACCTCTCACGTGAGGAAATAAGTAATATTGTCGAGGCGTTTTGCGGCATAACGGAAAAGGCAGGATATTTTGTTTCGGTCTATGCGAATCTGTGGTGGCTCAATAACAAAATTTCCGACAGGGTAAGGGAGCGCTATGACATCTGGCTCGCGCAATGGGCTGACGCACCCTCCTACGGCGGAAAATACGGTATGTGGCAGTATACGTCATCGGGCAAAACGGATGGCATAACAGGCAATACCGATATGGACTTAGCCTTTAAGGACTACCCGAATATTATGAGAGCCAACGGACTCAACGGCTTTTCAAAAGGTGCCGCAGAAAGCACCGATAACGTAAAAAGCGGCACATTTCCACCGCGCCGGTCCGTGGCACTTTGCAATACACCCTTGTTTTCGTCTGCGTATTCAAAAGCTCCGTCGGCGAGAAAATCGGGTACTTACTATATCTACGACGGGATTGAGATAAACGGCAGGTACCGCATAACCTCCTCTGCGAGCTTTGCTCTTAAAAAGCCGATGGGTGAAAATGTCACGGGATTTGTAAACGCCGATGATATAAGGTGAGGCACCGCTATGAGTGAAAACGAGCTTTTTGAGCATCGAATCAAAACACTTGAAAACGACGTTAAGATACTGTACGGAAAGGTAAATACCTTTGCGATAAATCAGGCGGAGGAAAATACAAAGCTTGATAACTTGCTCTTGTCCGTCGGAGAGCTGAAGGAGAGCATAAGCGAAATTAAACGCAGACCCTCGGCGTTTTGGGATAAGCTCTTATTTGCGCTTATCGGTGCCGTCGGAACTGCGTTAGGCTATGCGCTTATCGGCTTTGTAAATTAAGGAGGAAATATGGATTTGATGTCATATATAGTTGAACGCGCGCTGATTTTAATCCCGGCATTAAACGTTTTGGGACTGATTTTTAAATCTATTGAAAGAATACCCGATAAATTCATACCGCTTTTGCTGTTGATTTTCGGAATTTCCGGAAGCATAGCTCTGACGGGGCTGTCTGCCGATTCGGTAATTCAGGGAGTGCTTGTTACGGGAGCCGCCGTTTACGGCAATCAGGTGGCAAAGCAGTTAAAAAAGGATAATTGATTTTTAAAAGGGGCTGTAAAAACTTGTATTTTACAGCCCCCGTATTTATGTTAAGATGCGCCGTTATTCGAGCATTTCTTTGATAAGGTCGTCTGTCAGCCCGTCAAGAGCACCAAAGTCCATTTCGTTTATATAGCAATCTTCAAGCTCGTCGTGTATGTTCTTTGCCTCTTTAAGTATGTCAACGCATTTCATCAGTAGTGCTTTAATACTTTCTTTATAGAAGCACAGCTCGCTGTCATATTTGCTCAAAATATTTTTATCACAATACTTATCTGCGGAAATATGCTTTGCGCCCTTAATATTTATCGTGAATGCGTCGCAGGAGGTCACATAAGCAAGGCGTTTTTCGGGAATCAGAACGTGCGCGGTCTTTTCGGGGAACAGTACATCTCGGCAGACTATGACGTCGTACCCGATAGAAGCCGAATAATCGGCAATGTCTGCAAGCAGCTTTTCGGTTATTCCCGATTCGTCGCGTATAACGGTTATGTCGTCGGCGAGATTTTTAACGGTATTTGTAAATGTTATAAGTCCTTTCGGAGTAACACCCGAAAGGAAACGGTTTTCGATTTTCCCCTTTTTATCGGAAACAGGCTCAAATTGCAAAAGAATATCGCCCGTAAGCTCGTGAAGCTTTTTCTTTTTCAATGCCGTTTTATATATTTCCGACATATTTTGCTTTAATGCGGTTGCAGCACAAAGAAGCGATGCAACCCTCTTGTGACAAAAGCCGTTTTCATTTGACAGGCGTATAATTTCCTTGCTTTTCTTTTTGAGATTTTTTCTGTTCCAAAGCGCGGCAACATTAACTATCTGTTCTGCGGCGCCGGCAAATACGGGCTCAACCACGTGCGGAGCGGTTCCGTCGCAAACAGAACAATGCTTTTCGGGAATAAACACGCCGTCAAGCGAATCGGGGTCGGATGAGCACCAAAGCTTTTCATTAAAAAGACCGCGTTTTTCGCATTCTTCCGCCACTTTTTTCATAAGTCCGGATTTTCCCGTCCCCGGGCCGCCTTTTATTATAAAAGTGCTGTACGGCGTCGCGTGCTCGGTAAGGTCATAAAAAAGCGAGTGAAAGCCGGTGCCGGAATTTGTGCCGAGAAAAAAGGATATGTCGTTTTTCATTTTTTGTCCTCCTAATAATATATCCGTGTTATTATATGCGGCAAAACGAAAAATGATAAATAAAAAACAAGGATTGTAAAAAATACAATCCTTGTTTTTGCAGTTTTATACGGCATCATCAAAGGCAGATTATAAATATTCGCGCCCCGTGAGCACTCTGTAAAGCGCAAAGTACTTAACCGACGAGCGGCGTGTATGACTTCCGACCTCATAGTAAAAGCCGTTGGACGTTGTGAAATACAGCTTTGTTTCGCCGCCCATTGACATTTTGACTATATCCGAGAGCATAAAGACCTTTTTGCCCTTGCTTTCATCGATAAATTCGAGTCTGTCGGCATAAATGCTCATTGTGCAGTTATCCGAGAAAAGCTCCTTTGTCTCGTTTTCTTCAATGCAGTTCAGTATCTGCTTTTTATCCGAGGTTATGGGCTTTTCCGTGAACGAGCGCCACAGAGCGAGATTGTCCTTAACATAGCTTTTTTGCCATTTATCCCAGTCGAGGACATTGTCAAAGACAAGAGAGTCGCCCTCAAAAAATCCGTATTCGTTGATGTGCATCTTATAGCCGCATTCACACGAAAACTCATTGTCGTGCGAATGTGTTTTACCTATGGCGTGACACTTGGGGCAAAGATAAAGAATCGTTTCGAGGTCCTCTGCGAGAGCACGTCCCTTATATTTATGCGGATCCTTTCTCTGCTGTTCGTAGGCGTTTATGTATATGTCGCGGCGAATTGCCTCGTTTATTTCGTCAACGGACATTCTTTGAAGCTCCTCGGGCATGTATTCGCGGACCACGCTGCCGCGCATTCTGCCGCGGCGTGAGTGCTTTGCCCATCTCGGGTCCTTGAAATAGCCGCCGACGGTGCGGAATGTGATAAGGCCGGCACCGCTGTCCTTGACAAGCTGACCGGTGCGCGGCGAAACAAAGCCCGTTTCGCCGTTTATCGAGCAGAACCCCTCGGCGTGTATACAAACGCTGACGCCGTTCCTTACGGATTCCGCCATCATTTCCATGGTCTTTTCGGAGTCGGCGCCGCGTCTTTTCGGAATGGGATTAACGCAGAACTTTATGAATTTTCCCCAGGCACCCATTCTGAGAAGATGGTCGCTCGTCACAAAGCGCAGATACGGTTTAAACGAGAGTGCTTCAAAAAACGGGTCGAACATTGTCGTATGATTTGAAATGAGAATAAAGCTATTGTTTTTCGGCCTGTATACCTTGCTTCTGAAATTGAAGTAAAGTTTGATTATCCAGCCGAGAAGAACCTTTGATGTGAAGTAGATACCGTGAGCACGTTTTATGTGAGATAATGCTTCGGGCGTTTCGTTATTTGTTTTCGTTGTCATTTCCTTGCTTCTCTGCTTTTTGCTGCTCATATTTTGCTGCCTCCTCTTCTTCAAGCTTCCTGTACGCTACCTTGCCTACAAGAGTCTTGGGAAGCTCCGTGCGGAATTCTATTTCGCGCGGCATGGCGTATTTGGATATATTTTTGCGGCAGTGCTCAAGTATTTCTTCTTTTATTTTTTCACTCGGTTCAACACCGGGACGAAGAACGACAAAAGCCTTGACCTTATGCATCTTGTACGGATCCGGAATACCTATGGCGCATGAGAGCAGTACATCCGGATGAGCGTCTATGGTGTTTTCAACCTGTGAGGGATATACGTTTATGCCGGAAACTATGATAAGACGCTTAAGTCTTTGCTTAAAGTATATGAAGCCGTCATTATCCATGGTACCGACGTCGCCCGTGTGGAGCCACACTCTGCCGTCTGCATGGGTGCGAAGCGTAGCAGCCGTTTCGGCGGCATTGTTGAGATAGCCCTTCATAACGGTGGGACCGCTTATGCAGATTTCACCCTCTGTATCGGGCGGAAGCTCGCTGTCGTCCTTCGGATCGACTATCTGATAGTAAACGTCCGGATACGGTATTCCGATACTGCCCTCGCGGAAAAAGTCTCGCGGGGTAAGGCAGGACGCCGTAACGCACTCCGTTGTACCGTAGCCCTCTCTAATCTGTACCTTAGCGTTGTGCTCCTTTAAGAATGCGTCAACCTTCTTTTTAAGCTCAACCGAAAGAGAGTCACCGCCGCAGAAAACACCCTGTAAGAACGAGAGGTCAACGCCTTCAAGTCCCTCTGTGCGAAGCAAAGCCTCAAAGAGCGTGGGAACACCGGGGATAACCGTAGGTTTATTTTTCTTTATCATCTTGGCATATGTCTTAACGGTGAACTGCGGAACGAGTATGCACGTGCCTCCGTTGATAAGAGGCGTGTGAATGCCGACACCGAGACCGAAGCCGTGGAACAGGGGCATAACCGAGAGCATACGAAGACCCTCCATGGTAAAGCCGGCCGCCGCGGCGACCTCCATACCGAGCGCGTTCATATTGAGATTTGTGAGGAGTATACCCTTGCTTGTTCCGGTTGTGCCGCCGCTGAAAAGTATGGCCGCCGTTTTGTCGGCCGAGGGAAATGTTTCGGGCAGCGTTTCGTTTTTACCTGCCGCGATAAAGTCGTTCCAACGAACGACATTTTCGCTGTCGGGCAGCTCCGGAGGCTTTTTCTTCAGTGTGAGCGGATACAAAATGTTAAGGGGAAACTTTAATTCATCCTGTATTCTCGCTACGATTATTTTAACGGGTCTGCCGAGATCCTTTACCGCCTGCTCAACCTTCTCATAGAACATATCGAGAACGAGTATTGCCTTACTGTCGGTGTCTTTAAGGTAAAACGTGATTTCGCCTGCCGCAGAGAGCGGATGTATCATAGCCGGAACGGCGCCTATGCGGTTGAGCGCATAGAAGCTGTCAACTCCTTGCGGCGCATTGGGCATACAAATGGTTACGGTTTCTCCTTCTTTTATTCCGAGAGCTTTGAAAGCCTTTGCGGTTCTGTCGATTTTTTCTATGAATTTTGCATAAGTCGTTCCCTTACCCTGAAATTCATAGGCATTTACCTGCGAATGGGTCTTGCCTGCGTTTACAACGGCTTCATACATTGAGATTTGGGGGTATTCGAGAGTTTTCGGAATATCCCCGTAGAATTTCAGCCATGGTGCATTAGGTGTATTCATATTAAATCCTTTCCGTGTTTTTTATTATTTGGTGCTATATGCTGCGGAACTTTTTAGGTGTGGTTCCGTAGAAGCTTTTAAATGTGCGTATAAAATTATTTATATCCGAAAAGCCGGCCTTGCGGCAAATTTCGTTTATGCTGAGATTGGTAGTCGTCAAAAGCTTGTTTGCGTTTACAAGACGTACCGCCGTGAGATACTGCTTCGGACTGAAGCCCGAGAAGCTCTTAAACGAGTGGCTCAGATACGGCGGGGACAAATAAGCGCTTTCGGCGAGCTTTTCGACTGTGATTTCTTCGCCGTAGTGCGCGTCTATATACTCACGTATTTTCTGCATCGACTTGTTTTGGCGCTCTGTATTTCCGAACGGTGACGGGTTAAGCTTATATATTTCAAGCATAAGCAGCTTTAAAAGCACTTCTGCGGTATTGCCGGCAACAACGTAGGGACTTTGATACTCCTTTTCGAGCTGTGAGCATAATTCCTCGGCAATGCTGCTTTCCGAAAAATCAAAAATATGATATGAGCTTTTAAATTTCTTAGCGAAAAATGAAGAAATGCTCGAATTTCCGAGAATTTTTTTGACCTCCTCGCTCGCGAGAGAAAATGAATAATATTTAAACGGTGCCTTTGTTACAGACATTGTTTTACCGTCGGCAGAGGAAACTATAAGCATTTGACCGCCCGACAAAATAAAATCCGTATCCCCGCTTTTTATTACGGCTTCACCGTCTTTTGCATATATAAAATCAAACATTGATTCCGGCAAAAGCTGAGAAGGAGTTATGTCTTTTTTTTGCGAGGATGATAATACCTGCATGGTTAACCTCCTTTCAACAGATTAAAAAGCAAATTTTACATATTTTTGCCAAGACATAATATATCATATAAAATCGCAAAATGCTACTGTTTTTTTTAAATATTGCAATTTGGCGTAATTTGGTACACAAAGCCGCTTAAACGATGATGCAAAACGGCTTGTTTCGGTAACTCGTTTTGCTTTCGTATTCACCGGCAGAACGTATCTCGGTTCCTTTTTAAACAATAAAAAATATGAAAAACGACGAAAACGCCGTTTTTCGCCGTTACAGCGTCAAATCGGATTGACACTGCTTAGTTTTTGTTGTAAAATAAATAAAATTATAAGGGGCAGAATATACTTGCCCGACTTACGGCGATTTTGAGCGCCGTCGCTTATAAACGTTATTTATATTTTGTGGTAAAGAGGTAGTTATGAAAAAAGAAGATAAGGATATAGAAATACACTTTGAAAACGGTCATGTGCCGCGAAGACAAAATCGAAACAGCAATATTTCAAATACCGCCGCGCGCGATATGCGCAGAAAGAAAAAAACCAAGGACGCTAAGGAACCGGGAAAGCTTAAGAGAAAATGGAAAAACCTGAAAAAATGGCAGCGCGTAGTAATAATAGTTGTTGCCGTTATTCTTTTACTCGCTGTTGTCTCCTGCGCCCTTGTTTTCGGTATATGGGGTGGTTTTAAAAAGAACGTAGATAAAGACAATCTCGGCGTATCGGACGATATAGCAAACAAATACGGAAAGACCGATATTGTAAACATAGCGCTTTTCGGCGTTGATACAAGAGATAAGGACTCTTTCTCCGGTCGTTCCGATTCTATAATGATAGTGAGCATAGATAAGGCAAAAAACGACGTTAAGCTGATTTCCGTTCTCCGCGACAGCTATGTTGCGATAGACGGGCACGGCAATCAGAAAATAACTCACGCCTATGCTTACGGCGGAGCGGAGCTTGCCATTAAAACGCTAAACCAGAATTTCAATATGAATATTACCGATTATGCCACGATAAACTTTTATAAGCTTGCCGAGGCAATAGATATTCTCGGCGGAATAGATATTGATATAACCGAGGACGAGCGTCTTGAGCTTAACAATATCGGTGACGACGATAATCCGAATTTCCAATATGTCGAAAAATCGGGTATGGTGCACCTGACGGGCGAGCAGGCGTCCGTGTATTCGCGTATCAGAAAGCGCGATTCGGATAACGCCCGTGTGGATAGGCAGAAAAAGGTTATTGAGTGTCTTATAGATAAGGCGAGAAACATCAGCCCCACAAAATATGCCGACCTCGTAAAGGCGGGTATGGCTCTTTGTGAAACATCAATGTCGGTTTCGGAGGTTCTCTCTTTCGCTCCGATGCTTTCAAATGATATAACCATTGAGACTATGGTTGTTCCCGGCGACGAGGATAACGCGGTAGGCGGTATTTACGACGGCGCATGGGTATGGAGATACGATCTTGCGGCGGCGGCCGACAGAATGCACCTGTTCATTTACGGCGAAGTTCCGGAAACAACTGCGTCGTCAAAGAAAAAACAAGAGTCGCAGACAACAACCAAGAGCTCAAAATCCTCTTCGTCCGCAACAAAGAGCAGCGGCTCTTCAAACGGCGGTTCAAAAAGCAAAAGTTCCGCCACGACATCGGCTAAGCACAGCGGCGGCAATAATAAATCCGAAACCACGACAAAACCGCAGACAACCGCCGAGGCAACCGTAAACAGAGAAACTACCAAAGAGCACACTACGGCTGAACCCAAGACAACGGCATCGTCCGACGAAACTAAGTCGGCGGCGTGATAAATTCAAACAATACATTTTTTAATTGCGCTTCGGCGCAGGAGGAAAAATTATGAAACAGTATGACTATCTTATCGTAGGCAGCGGACTTTTCGGAAGCGTTTTTGCCCACGAAGCGACAAAACACGGTAAAAAGTGCCTTGTTATCGACAAAAGAAGCCATCTCGGCGGAAATATTTATTGCGAGGATATTGAGGGCATAACCGTGCACAAATACGGCGCGCATATATTCCACACAAACGACAAGAGAGTTTGGACTTATGTAAACGACCTTGTTGAATTCAACCGCTACACAAATTCTCCGGTTGCAAATTATTACGGAGAGCTTTATAACCTGCCGTTTAATATGAATACCTTTAACAAGATGTGGGGTGTTGTGACTCCCGAGGAGGCAAGAGCCAAAATCGAGGAGCAGAAGAAGCAGGTTACGGGTGAGCCCAAAAATCTCGAGGAGCAGGCAATAAGCCTTATCGGATATGATATTTACAAAAAGCTCATAAAGGGCTATACCGAAAAGCAGTGGGGCAGAGAATGCAAGGATTTGCCTGCGTTTATAATTAAGCGTCTGCCGGTCAGATTCACCTATGATAACAACTATTTTAATGACAGATACCAGGGTATTCCGATAGGCGGCTACAATAAGCTTATCGAAAAACTGCTTGAAGGAATCGACACCCGTCTTGATACCGATTTCTTAAAGGACAGGGAAGCTCTTTCCGCCCTTGCGGACACCGTTGTCTACACGGGCCCCATAGACCAGTATTACGACTATCGCTTCGGCAAGCTCGAATACCGCAGCCTCCGTTTTGAAAACGAACTGCTTGACTGTGAAAACTATCAGGGTGTAGCCGTTATGAACTATACTGACGAAAAGACCAAATTCACAAGAATTATAGAGCACAAGCACTTTGAATTCGGTACTCAGGAAAAGACGTATATAACAAGAGAATATCCGTCCGAGTGGCAGGAGGGTATGGAGCCGTATTACCCCGTAAACGACGAAAAGAATCAGTCGCTTTACAGCAAATACAGCGACCTTTCAAATGGCGAGAGCAATATTATTTTCGGCGGCAGACTTGCCGAGTATAAATATTATGATATGGATAAGGTCATAGCTTCGGCTTTGACGGTAACAGATAAATTATTTTGAGCGAGGAACGGTCAAAGGCTATGAATGATGTAAAAGTTAGTGTTATAATGCCTGTTTACAACGTCGAAAATTACGTTGGCAGGGCTATTGAGAGTATACAAAATCAGACACTTACCGATTGGGAATTTTTTGCCGTAGACGACGGAACTCCCGATAACAGCGGTAAAATCTGCGATGAATACGCAGCAAAGGACCCGCGTATAAAGGTTATCCATAAGGAAAACGGCGGCGCTCCCTCGGCGAGAAACGTCGCCATAGATAAGGCTGTCGGAAAATATATGTATTTTATGGACTCCGACGACTGGGCTGAAAAAACCATGCTTCAGGATATGGTTGATTTGGCCGAGAAAAACGATTTACAACTCGTTGTTTCGGGTTACTATATCGACACATATTACAGTGACACCGAAAAATTCACGCAGGAGCAGGTCTACAAAGATAAGATATACAAAACTCAGGCTGAATTCAGAGCTGACGCACACAACCTTTTTGACCGCAATCTTCTCTACACTCCGTGGAATAAGCTCTTCTCGGGCGATTATATAAGAGACAACAAGCTCTATTTTCCGCAGACCTTCTGGGATGATTTCCCCTTTAACCTCTCCGTTGTGCGCGACGTTGAGAGAGTCGGCGTGACGTCAAATAAGTATTACCACTTTATCCGTCAGAGAGCCGAGTCCGAAACCGCCAAGTACAGAAGCGATATGTACGAAAAGCGCGAGGAGGAGAACGAGTGGATGAGAGAGCTCTATGAGCACTGGGGAATTATGACTCCGGAGATAGAGGAATTTCTCTCGAGAAGATATATTGAGCGCATAGTCGGATGCGTTGAAAACGTTACAAACAAAAACTGCGCCTTGCCTGCCGGCGAAAAAAAGGCGCAGATAAGAAAGATGATAAACGATCCCAAGGCGCGCGCGGCGGTTTCGGCGGCTGTGCCGAAGTCAAAGTATATGAAGCTTATGCTTATACCGATTAAGATGAAGAGCACCGCGCTCACATATCTTGAGGGCAAGGTCATTTCTTCCGTTAAGTCGGGCAATACAAAGCTTTTCGCAAAGCTCAAAGCGGGAAGATAAAAAATCCGAAAGGCTGTGAAAATATGAGCGCACCGTATTTCAGTGTTATAATGCCGGTTTACGGCGTCGAAAAATATCTCAGGGATACGCTTGACAGCGTTCTTCGGCAAACCTTTGCCGACTTTGAGCTTATACTTGTAGACGACTGTTCCAAGGACGGCAGCGGCAAGATATGCGATGAGGTTGCAGCCTCGGACGGCAGGGTTCGGGTTATCCATAAGGAGAAAAACGGCGGAGCGAGCAGCGCGAGAAATCTCGGCACAAAGTCCGCTTCGGGCAAATATCTCTATTATATGGATTCCGACGATAAAATTGACAGCGATATATTTGAAAAAATGTATTCGGCTTCGCGTGACGCTTCTCCCACGGTTGTGATGTTCGGCGCGGTGGAGGAGTATTACGACAAGACCGGTAAGCTGTATATGACAAATCCCGTGTCATATGAGAGCAAAGCTCTCTCGGGTAAAGAGAATGTGGCAAAAGAAGTAATTAAAATCGAAAACACCACGCTTTTCGGCTACCTTTGGAATAAGATTTATCTTAAAGACGCGGTGTTTTCCTCCGGAGTTACATTTTGCGATATGCCGCTTAACGAGGATTTTAAATTTAATATAGATTTCTTCAGATATGTTGATTCCATGGTAATTCTTGACGACACGGCATACCACTATGCCAAGAGAGACAATCAAAGCCTTACGTGCCGCTTTGTCAAAAATTACTTTGAGCTTCAGGAAATGCGTATAAACGAGTTGCTCGGTTTTTACCGTGAAAACGGTATGTGTGACGGAGATATACTTAAAAATCTTGCCGGCATATATGTCAGAAGCGTATTTTCGGCTCTCGAAAAAAATAATGACAAACGCTCCGGAATGTCCGGGAAAGACAGAAAAGACTGGCTCAAGGCTCAGCTTAAAAGTGAGCTTTACAAGGAGCTTATGCCTTACGCCGAGCCTGACAGCAGGCTTGTAAAAATTATGGCGAAACGGCTTAAAGGCGGAAATACAGGCGTGCTTCTTTTCGCGGGCAAATTTATTTCGGCGGTCAAAAAAAGCTTCCCGTCGCTGTTTTCGGGGCTTAAGCTAAAAAAATAATGTGGAGGGCAAACAGTTGAAAAAGGTACTTTTCGGCTATATTATGAACGGAAAAGCCGGCGGAATTGACAAGTATATGCTCAACTTTTTTGAGCACTTTTCCCCGGATGAGGTGCATTTTGATTTTCTCACAACACAAATAGATAATGAGCTTAAGGAAAAGCTTGAGGGCAAGGGCGCGGGGCTTTTTGAAATACCGACTCTTAAAAATCCGCGTGCTCAGTATAAGGCGATTTGCGATATAATAAAGAAAAACGGATATGATACCGCATATTTCAATATTTCTACCGCCATATGCTATCCGGGACCCAAAGCGGCGCATGACTGCGGCGTTAAAAAGGTCATCATTCATTCGCACAACACGTGGTATGATTGTCCGAATCCGAAAAAGCGTGCGCTTATGATAAAGCTAAACAATATTTGCCGTAGTTTCCTTTATAAATACGGAACCGATTTTTACGGCTGCTCGGTGCTTGCGGGAAAATGGATGTTCCCCGAAAAAATCGTTGAGTCAGGTAAATTCCGAGTTATAAAGAATGCAATTGACCTTACAAATTTCGTTTATTCACCGGAAAAGCGCGAGAAGATGCGCACCGAGTTAAATCTCGGAGATAAGTTTGTAATAGGAAATGTCGGAAACTTCCTATATCAAAAAAACCACGATTTTATGATTCGGGTATTTTCCGAACTTTGTAAGATTGACGACAATGCGCATCTTTTGCTCGTCGGTGACGGTTTGCTTTTCGAAAATGTTAAAGAGCAGGTAAGAAGCCTCGGCTTAACCGACAAGGTCACCTTTACCGGCAGGCAGACCAATGCGTATGACTATATGATGGCGATGGATATATATCTTATGCCGTCTCATTTTGAGGGCTTCGGCATTGCAGCCATAGAAGCTGAGGCGACAGGGCTTATGTGCTACCTAAGCGATCATATACCGTCCGACGCCGTGATAACTGAAAACTGCATTACTCTTTCCATAGACAGGGATGAGGACGCAAAAATTTGGGCGGAAAAAATCGAAAAAGCCAAGGGCTATAAACGGTTTGACCGTTCGGATGAGATACGAAAAGAAGGCTATGACCTTTCTGCACAGAATTTTAATGAATTGGTGTGAGGAGTCAAAATGAAAGAAAACTTACTTAGGAAGGGGTCGCAGGCGACAGGCTTTAAGCTTCTTTTCCTTGCGCTTACGCTGTTATCGTTTAACAGCCTTATGGCAAACCGCTCGGCACTTACTTGGATTGCGTATGCGGTAACGGCGATAGGAATAGCGGTTCTTGTAATAAGAGTCGTCTGCTTCAAAAAATACTTACATGCAAAAGGCTTATTCTTGCTTATTGCATTTTGCGGAAGCTACGCGTTGTCGGTGCTGCTCACAAGGCAGTACGGGCTGTCGGAAAACGCAAAAGCGCTTGTTTGGATGGCGTTCCAGTATTTTATACTGTACACTTATGACACCACGTCCGACGGCACGGCGGAGAAAAAGGAATTCTACATAATTTCACACTTCTTTATGGCGTATACATTCCTGGCTGCTGCGGCGGGAACTGTGATGCTCTTTACGGATTATTATTCGTATACCGAGGTTAACGGTGTTGTTGTAATACTCGGTTTCCTCTGGAACAGGCTTTGGGGCGTGTATTCCGACCCCAACTACGGTGCAGTATTCTCGGCAATAACCGTAATAATGAGCCTGTATTTTTACAAGGACGCAAAGAAGCCGTTAAAGGTTTTGTACATCATAAACATTGTTTTGCAGATATGCTATATAGCTTTTTCGGATTCGCGAACCGGTATGGTATCGCTGTTCTGCGCGCTTTTGGTCTATGTGTATCTCACCGCGCTCAGGAGCAAAAAGCTTGAAACTAAAAAGGCGTTCGCAAGGGGCGTAATATGCGTTTTGCTTGCTGTTACAGCGGCAGTCGCATCCTTTGCCACGATAAAGGTTGTGTCGGTTTCAACCTCAGAATTCAAGAAATGGCAGTATGAGCACATCATAAGCAGCGATAAGGATAAAACCGAGGCTCAGAAGGAAAAGGACAAGCAGAAGCTTGAAATCGGCCGTCAGAGTAACGACATAAACGGTGACGTGAGCAACCGCCGCTTTGCTATTTGGGGCAGCGGACTCGAAATATTCAAATCGAAGCCGCTAACCGGCGTAACCTTCAGGAATTATGTTCCCTATGCCGAGGACAAGCTTCCGGATACCTATATAGTCCACAATGATTTTGATAAATTCCGAAGTATGCACAACAGCTTTGTCGACATACTTGTAAGTCAGGGCATTTTGGGCGTTGTGATTATCGCGGCATATATAATATTGGTGCTGGTGCTCATATTTAAGAATTTCTTTAAATTTAAGGGTGAAAAATACAAATATCACACCGCTCTGCTCAGCATTATAGCTCCGATATTTGCCTCTATGATGTTCTATTCGGAGACGTTTTATATGAACACCGGCGGAGCGTTCCTCTTCTGGCTTACGCTCGGCTATCTCGTTCAGTCCGTCACATCAAAGAATTCCGAGGCAAAGGAAATAACGCCGGGCAAATAAATTTTTAAATCGTATTGTTTCGGAGAGAATAATACTGCTTCACGGAACTTATTATTGAGGTGAAAAATATGGATAAGCTTCTTACGGTTGTAATACCGTCGTACAATGTCGAAAAATTTTTGAATCAGACGCTTGACTCGTTTGTTTGCGACGAGGCTGTAATGAAAAAATTCGAGGTTATCGTGGTTGACGACGGCTCAAAGGATAACACCGCAAAAATAGGCAAGGAGTACGCCGATAAGTACCCCGATACATTCAGAGTTATCTCAAAGGAAAACGGCGGTCACGGCTCCACCATTAACTGCGGTATTCGCAATGCCGTCGGCAAATACTTTAAGGTTGTGGACGGTGACGACTGGGTCAACACCGCCGATTTTGTGAAGCTCGTCGAGGATCTCGAAAAAACCGAATCCGAATATGTGTTTACAAACTATCATGAGTATTATGACGATGTTAACCGCCAAAAGGCTGTTGATTTTCCGCAGTTCAAAGACGGCACGGAATATGACTTCGCCGATGTTGCAAATAAGGTTTATATACCTATGCACGCCCTTGTAATAAAGACGAGCGTGCTTAAAGATAATAACATTGTTATTGACGAAAAGTGCTTTTATGTGGATGTCGAATATGTTATGTTCCCCGTGCCCTTTGTAAACAAGGTGACCTTCTTTGACCTGCATGTTTATATGTACAGGCTTGCGCTCTCAACTCAGAGCGTGAGTATTCTCGGGTTCCAAAAGCATATAAACGACCATCTCAGGGTTACGTTCCATATGTTTGACTTTTACAGGGACTATATTTCCTCGGATAAGGCAGACAGCGCAAAAGCGGATTATATGAGGACCTGCATAGCAGACCTTATAATTACGCAGAGCGCAATATATTCGAGCTATCCCGACAGCGATATGGAAAACAGAAAACGCTTTATGGAATTCGACCGCAAGGCAAAGGAATTAAGCCCCGAAATATATGAGCTCAGCTCCGTTAAGAGCGGAAAATTGCGTTTGCTTCGCAAATATAATTTCAAGCATTACAGGCTCATACAGTCGCTCAGCCGTCTGCACTTCAAAATGACAAATAAATAAAACACATATTGCTTAAAAGCCGTTCGCACTCGTAGTTTTTCAAAGGGTGCGGACGGCTTTTGTCTGTCATCCGATTATCAGCTTTTCTCCGACGTATATGAGATTCGGGTTTTTAACGGAGTTCAGCTTTACCAGATTTTCAACGGTGGTGCCGAATTTCCTTGATATTCCCCAAAGCGTGTCGCCGCGCTTTACCGTGTAAATTACGGTTTGCTCTGAGCGGGCAGAGGGTATTTTAAACACTTCGCCCGCATATATGAGGTTCGGATTTTCAATGCCGTTAAGCGCGACTATGCTGTTTATGCTTGTGCCGAATTTTCTCGATATTCCCCAAAGAGTATCGCCGCGTCTTACCGTGTAAAGCGTGTATCCAAAGCTTTCCGCGGACGTCATATGGGGGATTATAAACACTTCTCCGACGTATATAAGATTGGGATTTCTGATATTGTTTGCGTTTACGACAGCCGATACCGTAACGCCGAATTTCTTTGCAATCCCCCAAAGCGTGTCGCCGCGCTTTACCGTATATCTTACGGGCTCGGGCGACTTTGTGGGCGTAGCTTCGTTTGCGCCGTTTAAAAATACCGACGAAGTAAACCTGTCGAGGGCAACATTGCCGTAAATCCCCGGAATTTTGCCGCGGTCGCTGTACTGAAATCCCGCATAGCTCTGCCAAATATTACTTGTAACATATGGTTCTTCCGCGCTGTAATCGGCAACCCAGAGCGGAAACTGCGCAAAATTCCAGTCCCAGGTTTCCGAGGCGTTGTATGCGTCGGTGTAAAGAATCGGCACTATTCCCGTAAGCTCTCGGAGCTTTTGCATAAATGCGAGCCCCACAATATTTATGCCGTTTTTCCCGATGTTGCCGAATTCCTCAAAATCCATGGCAGGTCTTGCGGCAAAGGTTTTTCCGCTTATAAGCTCGGCAAAGCGCGTTGCCTGCAAATATGCCTGCTCGGTATTTCGTGCGGTCACAAAATAGTACGCGCCGCATTTAAGACCGGCCTTTGTCGCGTTGGTGTAATTTTCCTCGAATTTCGGGTCGGTTACGGAAAAACCGTATCCCGCTCTTATATATACAACTTCGATTCCGCTGCTTTTAACCTGTTCAAAATCTATATTTCCCTGATAAACGCTGATGTCTATTCCCGGAAAAACCTCGTCGGTGTCGGCGGAAATTGCCGAAACATGCAGCACAGATGCCGAAATCGCAACAAGGAGCATTAAAAGAAAAGATAGTATTCGTTTTGCCCGCTTCATAAAAAATCACAGCCTTTCTGGCGTTTAAAGCCTCAATGCATTATATTTTAAATAGCACGCGAGTGTGACTTTGCTTGCCTGCCGTAAGGACGATGCCCTTGAAAAACCACGGTATCGGCGATAAAATAACGCTGAAATAAAAAATTCGGAAGCGAGAAAAATGAAACTTGCGATTTTGTATCAACAAAGCGAACCGCCTGCAAAAGACGGCACAAAGGAGCTTGTTAAAATAAAAGAGGATTGTGTTGCCGCGTCACAGGCTTTAAAAATAAAAGGGCTTGTACGCATCGACTGCCGCGAGGATAAAAACGGTGTGTTTAAAATATTTGATTTTAACGCGAAGCCGAATATCACAGGCGGTGTTCGTCCGCACATAAAAAATCAGGATTGCCTCACCATGATAGCGGCGCGTGCCGCAGGACTTACGTACCGCGACCTGCTTTTGAAAATGCTCGGAACCGCCTGGACCGTGTAAGCCGAAACGCCACCGTTTTATGCACCGCCGGGGTGCGCCGAATAAAAAAAGCACTCAGCCTTACGCTGAATGCTGCCGCCTCATTCGTCAACCCGTTTCTGTCGCATGCAACCGCTGCGATTATGAGCTTTGGATGGTTCGTATCGAAATCCATACACCAAAAAAATTCCTTTTTCATGTTGCTTATCCTTTACATCAAAAGAATACCGATTTTCAACCCACTGTATGCACGGTCTCATGATAGCAAGCGGTATGTCCTGCTTTTGTCCCACGCCTGCTTGTAAAATCAAGGAGAGTCTGATAAAATTAAAAAGGGTGACCAACAGCAAGACCGGAGAATTGGAGGAGAGCTACATCCTTTCGGATTTTTACCTCAGCCGGGAATTCTCCGATGGGGAGCTGCGGCTGCTGATCGACAGCTTGCTGTTTTCTCAGCACATTCCGTACAGCCGGTGCCGGAGCTGGTGAAAAAGTGTATTCCGGCGGCAACTGCCGGGCGGTGTTCCGGATCTGTCGGGCGATGATCGGCGATGTGATCGAACTGTTTGGCACAGAGGTGACCTTCTCCGACGAGGACGACGCCGGTGTTACCGTGACGGCCTTTACCAATGAGATGGCCATGGAGCAGTTTGCCCTGAATTTCGCCCCTGATGTGACGGTACTGGAACCGAAAAAGCTGCGGGAAAATGTAAAAAAACAGTTGCAACAAGCACTGGGAAAATATCAATAACGGGAGGAATCACAATATGAGCAATCAGCAAGCTTTGCTGGATTTTTTGACATACAGTTACTTCAAAATTATTCCGGAAGAGATTTACAGAGACGGTGGCGAAACCGATTATTCGGGCTATTGCATCAAAAAAGCAATTATGAAAGCATATGAAGATGCCACAAATGAAGGTGCATACAATACTCTGTTCAAGAAAACTATAGGAGCAGAAAAGTTAGACAAACTAAAAGCTGATTCTGTAGTGGCGAGAAAAGATTCTGCACAGTTCCTTCTTTCGCAAATTCAAAAGCTAAGCTCATTAGCAGGCGATTATGATGAATGGCACAATAATACCTGCGATGAAATATGCGAGAAATACAGCAAGGTATGTCTCGAAAATGGCGACCCTTTTTTTACATACGGAAATGCTCAAAAATGGGTCAATATGAGCATGAAGTACATTTGGATGCTTGGCCTTTTGCCAATAGAAGTTCCAGAAACAGCTCTGCATGTTCCAATTGACAGGTACATTATTGATACCTTGTGGGATGCCAATCAAGACATAGAATTTCCGCTTAAAGAAGGTAGAAACGTGAACCGCAAACGCTCTTATGCAAAGCCATCCGACTATGTAATTGGTTGGAGTCAATGGGGAGAAAAGAACTACTGTAAAACATTCCGAGAAAGCATATCCGGCGATGAATTTACATTAGAGTGGGAAAACAACGCATGGATTCGAGCTGCCGAAAAGAGAAAGAAAGCTGATCTTGATAAGCAGTATGAGCTGTTTTGGAAAAAGTGATTGGATTGCGTTCTGAGGACATCGGGAATTCTTTTCCCGGTGCCCTCTTTTTATCTCGCTTGCTTTGATAGACTCTCTGTCAGGAGGCGAGACAAATGAACGATGAACCGAAAAAAGAAATCCTATCACTGTTGGAGTCCCCGGAGCTGCGGGTGTACCTGATGGCACCGCCGGAGAAGCTCAACTGCACGCAGTATGCCGAGATCATCTGCGGCGCACCGGTGAGCCTGTACCGGAAGCGGGAGCTGCTGCTCCGGCTGAAGGCGGAAGCATCCGAAGAAGAGAGACATGACGTGGAGGAAATGCTGTATGCTTTGGATACGGCACGAAAACCGCTGGAAAGCGCCGAACTTTCCGGCATCCGGTTCATCGTGGAGCTCCTTGGATATAATGAGAAAGAGCGCAGCGTAGACACGCTGGACGGGCCGTTCGCCGTGCGGAGTCTGGCGGAGGCGCAGCAGTCAATCCGTGCCTATCGCGCTGAATACGACGATAACTTGACAACGCAGTTCTGGACCATGGAGCTGTATGACTGGAATGCAAAACCACTCTCGGATGGTTTTCCCATTGCGGTACGCACCTACATTCTTTCGCCGGAGGGAGAGCCGCAGTATTTTATACAGCGGCCGAAAATGCCGGGTATCAATCCCCGCTGTGCACGGGCTTTTGGCGGCAACGATCTCATCCTTCCCACGCCATACAAGCCGGGGGATATTCTGCGCATCGACTGCCGTCCCTACACACCGCTGCCGTTTTACTGCCTGCTGATTCAGGTGCACAGTGGCTGCTGCGGTCTGTGGTGTTTGTTCCCCAATTTGAATGGCAGCATTGGTCAGGGTGCCTTGCTGCACGGGCACTACTATGCTATGGAATATCGGTTTGATTTCTATCGCCGGATCTCTCCCCTGTACCGGGCGGAGCTGTTCACCGGCGAGTTGCCGGAGAATTGCAGCTTCATGAAGCTGCTTTCGGAAAAAATCCATGCAGACCCCGGCTACGGCGATAAAGTCGACGAGGTGCTTTGTGATTTGAAGCTGTGAAACGAGAGATAGCGAAAGGACCGGCAGTCCTGCCGGTCCTTTCGCTATTTCCCTGCGTCCGCCTCCGGCTTGCCGCGTCGGACAGGGCTTCATTTGTGTACACATATTACAAGGCGCTTAGCTGCGTTTCCCGGATTACCTGCTGAAGACGCACCGAGTAGGTATTGACCGGAAGCTCGATATCGTGGTTGCCCTTTAGGTAGTTGCTGACCGGCCGCAAAAGGCGCTGGGTGCCGCTGAGGGGCTTGGGGTAATACTCCGGCTCCCAATAATTGCAGAAGGGGAAATCGCCGCAATACAAATAGGGAATCGTGTCTTGTGATGATATCCCCATGGTATAACCTCTTGCCATGGTGTCACCGCAGCCAAACTCACGGCACCGAGCCAACTGCTTATTTTGGAAAAACAAGAAGCCTTCCGAATACACCGTGGGCGGAAGTTCCTGCCGGATACGCTCCAAATCCCATGTAGAAATATCTGTCAGCACAAAGGGCTTCCACACACCGCTTGTAGGGGCATAGACCGGGTCTCCGGCATGGAATGGTGTGGGAAATTCCATCCACATTTTCTCAAAGACAGAAAATGGTTCATAGGCTTTCCCTTCCTCGCCATAGATATCGCAGCACAAGACATCTCCGTTCACATTCAGGCAGCACGCATCCCCAATGTCACATAGTCAATCCCATACTTGCCTGCTTTGTACACTTTTTTCAGTCTCCGCTGTGTCTCCTGCCGTCTGCCGTAGCCCATATCCATCACCGTCCCTGCGAAGCATTTCCGCATCCAGCGCCGCTTTCAGCTTGTTGTAAACCAGTTGGTTGGGGTAGTAACGGTAATCCGCAAAAATATCGATGCCCTCCCCATAAAAATGCTCACGGATTGCTGCGGCACAGGCGGCGCTGCGGCTTTGCCCATACTCGCACTGACAGACAATGTTACCTCCGTTCTCCATGGCGTCATAAATGAATGCGGCAAGAGCGGGCGCTTCCGGAAAATAAGTGTCGTAGGAAAGGCCGTATTCCTCCAGAATTTCAAGGTCGATGTCATGTAGAGGCACATAAAATACATCCGGAGGTATTCCCCTGTAATCCGGCGGCTTGGATACTTGCCCGGTTCGCTTGGATGGGGGATCATAGAAGCTGATGACGAACGTGTTGCGCGGAAATCCGTCCTGCAGCAGCTTTTCGGCAGCAGAGCGGGATAAAATATATGCCGGCTGATGTTTATCTTTCATGATATGTTGTTCACTCCCTTCTGCAAAAAGAATACCCCATGACATGGGACAAAAACGGGAGATGTCATGAGGTAATATAGATACGAAATAAAGAGAAGGGATGTGCATACAGGATGGATCACAGCAATACGGATACCGGGACACGGGTAGAACTGCACTGCCATACGAAGCTTGGCAGTGTCGGAGCCGTCAACAGTGCGGCAGAAATTATAAAAGCGGCCATAGAAGAAGCTATGTCCGCCGTGGCCATCACCGACGTTGGTGTTGCCTATGCTTTTCCGGAGGCAGCGGAGGCCTGCAAATCGCTGTGGAGCGCAACAGCCAAGGAGTGCCGGGCAACCGGAATAGATCCGGGCGCTGAACAGGACTTTTTCAAGGTCATCTATGGGATGGAGACTTGTCTCCTGCGCCCCACGCCGGAATCCCGGGATAAGGGCGGATATTCTATCGTTCTTCTGGTGCAAAACGAAATCGGAAAACGGAATCTCTATCATTTGATCACCGATTGCAGCGGGAGACCCGCCGCCGCATCTCACCCGAGAGTATCAGAGAAAGAACTGGCAAACTATCGGAAAGGGCTTCTTGTGGGCAGTGCCGGTGAGGATGGGGGAGTATTTCAGGCAATACTGGATGGAAAAAACGGTGAGGAACTCCAAAAGATTGCAGCGTTTTACGATTATCTGGAAATCCAGCCTGTTTTCTGTGACGATTCGGAGATTGCGGCTCGGGTACAGACCGTGAATCAAAAAATCGTTGAGCTGGGTGACCTGCTGCATATTCCGGTGATCGCCTCCGGCAATGCATATCTGTTGGATGCCAAGGATGCACCGGGATGGAAAATTCTCAGCCGGTTGAAGGGCGTGGAAACGGCAGAAAATGCAATCCCTCCGCATTTCAGAACTACGGAAGAAATGCTGCAGGAATTTCGGTATCTCGGCAAAGAAAAGGCTGTCGAAGTCGTCATTACAAATACAAATCGGATTGCGGATAAAATCCAAGCGATCCGACCGATTCCGTCAGGGCGGCATCTCATGTCTGCACCGGGCAGCGATTTCATGTTGAGAAAGATCTGCACCGAAAATGCCCATGCATTATACGGTGACCCGCGCCCGGAGGTTGTAGCATCCCGGCTGAACCGGGAATTGGAAACCATCATTCGCAGTGGTTACGGCGAGAGCCTCCTTTTGGTGCGGAAAATCGTACAAAAATCGATCTCAAAGGGTTGCTGTGTTATGACACGGGGCACATTGGGAGCTTCCTTTGCGGCGTATTTGTTGGGTATCGTTGACGGAAATCCCCTGCCGTCCCATTATCGCTGTACAAAGTGCTTTTACACGGATTTTGAGTCCGAGACTGTCCTGCAAGCCTATGGCGGCACGGGCTTTGATTTGCCGGACAAATGCTGTCCTTGCTGCGGAGCGCCGCTGCAAAAGGATGGCCTGAGCATTCCGTTTGAAACCTTTATGGGATTGCATGGGGAAGATAACCCCGAAATATCGATAAACTTCTCGGGAGAGGATGTGTTGGAGCTTCGCAGATACACGATGGACCTGCTTGGCAAAGATCGGATATTCCGTGCAGGAGAAATCCGAACCATGAGGAGGGTCAGCGCCGATACAATAGACGATCCGATTACTTATGGACTGGTTTACGATTATTTAGACGATCAGAAAATACATACAAGCAAACAACGGGATGCGCAGCTCACCAAGCTTTGTGCCGGTACATTCCACGCCCACAGTTGCAGACCCGGCAGCTTTTTCCTCCTGCCGGAACATGTGGATGTTTTTGACTTTACACCGCTGCAGCGCCAACCCGGACGGGGTGAATCGGCTTTTGCGGAAACGCATTTTGATAGCCGGGCACTCCGGAACAGCTTCCTTGAATTGTCTGAGCTTGGTTACTCAGCTCTGACCCGGCTTCATGATCTGCAGGCTTTGACCGGAGTTGATTTTGCCGAAATCCCCTTTGATGACGAAAAAATCCTGTCATTGTTTTCTTCTCCCAAGGCGCTTGGGTTAACGGCAGAGGATATTCTTGGTTATTCGGCCGGGCTGCTCGGAATCCCGGAATTCAACAGCACTTATATGATAGAACTGCTACTCCGGATCCATCCGAATCGGTTTTCTGATCTGATTCGTGTAGATGCTCTGGCCCATGGATGCGGAGCGTGGGATTCCGTTCAGGAGCTGGTGAAAAATCGTGTTTGTTCGTTTCATGCCACCGTATGCTGCATGGATGACATTTGGAACGAGCTGCGGCACAGAGGGGTTCCGGCAGAAACAGCATTTGGCGTTATGAGAAATGTTCAGAATGGGCGTATTGCGGGGGGAACCTGTAAACGATGGGCGAAGTGGAAACAGGAGCTTCAGACGCATGGCGTTGCGCCATGGTATCTTCACTCCTGCGAGCAGATTCGTTATTCAGCATCCAAGGCGCACTGCGCTGCCTACACCATGGCGGCATGGCGGATGGCTTTCTTTAAGCTGTATTATCCGCTGGAGTTCTATACGGCATGGCTCAATGCGATACCGGATCGGATTCCCTCTGCGATGCTCTTTGAGGGGATCAAATCTTTTGACGCTTATACAGCGCAGCAATACCCGGCTTCGAGGGTTCCCGGAAAAGCTAAACTTTTTATGATTCAAGAGGACGGATTACTGGTCGTGCGGGAGATGTACGCCAGAGGGTTTGCTTTTTGCCCATTTGACAGAAGCACAGCGGATGCTGAGAAGTACAAGATTATCAACGGGAAAATCATGCCGCCGCTTTCCATGTTTTCGGAAGCAAAGGCCTGATGCGCCTCATTCGAATGCGTAGCCAAATTTCAACAGTGCCATACTGCAACTGGATCTGTCCGGTAGTCAAATCGTATTCCAGCCCCATATTCAGTTTTGGTATCTTATCAATAAACCGCTGCAGCACCATAGGACGGCGGGTATTATACGTCCCATACCATTTCCGAAGCAGATTTTCCTCCTCGGGCACATAACCCTTCTCATAAATTCGCTGCGCATCAGCCACCTTGCCCTCCATCAAGCTGCGGATAGTAAAAGCCGTCATGGTATCGGTATAAAGCCGTTCCAGATCCTGTACCATTTCTTCCACATGGATATAATAGCATTCCAGAGCATTTACCATGACATTCCAATAACTTGCCGGATCATCCTGATTCCATTCCGGATGTGACACACCGTCTCCGTAGAAATAGCAAGGATGAATATTCTCCAGACTCCACCGGATCAAAATCTGCGCACATTCCTCCAAGGGCTTATCTCGCAGCTCCAGATTCAGATTGCACAGCTTAATCAGCAGCTCCTGCCCGGAAGGGTAGCCGCTGTATACCGCAGGCGAATTTTCCGAATCATACTACGCATATATCGTCAGCTTACCACACTCTGTTCCCATTCTATATGAGTGGAACCGGAGGGTGTGTTTTTTTATATCCCCGATGCCGCCAATCTCATAATCCGTCAGTTCTTGTTTTAGATCCATATCATAGCACTCCTTTATCACCAAAAGTCTTACCGATAGAAGTAAGTATTCTTTCATTAGTCTTACCGATAGAGCAAAGAATTGTGGCTCTATTATATGCGATAATATAGTCAACACAAGAGAAGGGAGTGAAATATATGAAAACAGGTTTGCGCAAGTCCGTATTCAACCTCAAAGAAGCCGCGGCTTACTTGGGAATCAGCGTCCCAACTTTGGTGCGGTTGCTGGGGAGCGGAGTCATTCCATACCGCCGCGTGGGGCAGCGGTGGCTGATTGCCCGGGCCGCACTGGATGATTGGTTGAACAAGAAGAACTGAGAAAGGAGAGATCGCCATGACCGAAATAAAGCCAATCGTCGTATATACGGCAGACTACATCGGCAACGCAGCCAACTACCGATATCACAACGAAATTAAAATCACGGACGAAGTCTCTGCAAAGCAGGCTTTTTCCAAGGATATGGTCTGCGCCCGGTACAAAAACAACTACCGCAGTACCGCAAATTTTGAGGTTGCCAATGCGCTGCCAGGAGACTGTGACAATGACCACTCAGAGATAGCGGCAGAGTGGATCACCCCGGAGGACATTGCGTATCAGTGGGATTCTGCACGTCATGAAATACCCCAAGGATTCCATGTTCGATGCCGTTGACCGGGAGACCATGGAGCATGCCGTATCCATCGGCAGGTACTTTCTGGCGCACGCCAAATCCGCCTATTCTCTCATGGATGTCGACACCGTAAACAAAGACGCCCGGCACTTGCTGTCCTTTATCAAGCGGGAACGGCTTGCGGAGTTCTCCCGCCGGGATGCCATGCGGCTTTGCCGCAGTTTCAAAACTGCAGATTCTCTGCAGCCCGTGCTGAATCGGCTATGTGAGTATGGCTACATTGCCGTCAAGCCCCAGGAACTGGCTCCGGGCATTGGCCGCCGTCTCAGTGCGTATGTTTACATATTAAAATGCACTGATTTTAGCAAGATATTCGACTAACTTGCCATATCTTGTCTATTAACTATATTTTCTTAAAAATTGCCGATAAATCGGTAGTAGATTGTGATTTTTTGCTTGTAAGGTACATTTTTGCCTGCGATTTTTTTATTTTCGGGCAGTACCTTTTCTTCGATTTCAATTCTCTCTATGAAGGTGCGAACGATTCCTTCCGTCAGCTCATCAATATGCCCATACTGTTTTACGAGTGCAAAGAATTTTTCATAATTGTTTGTTATCTCGTTTCCGTTTGACTGCTTGCGTTCAATTTCGGATAGCTGCTTTTTCAGTTTTGCAACTTCGTCGGACATTTTCGACGTCGTTGTATTCAGTACATCTTCCGATATTGTTCCCGCTGCATATTCGTTGTAGAGTTTCATAATGATTCTGTCGATTGTTTCGATTCTTCCCTCAATAGCAGATTTATTGTCCTCAGAATTTTCGTAAATATTAATTTGTCCCGACCTTTGAATTGTCTGTTTGATAATCTCTTTTTTTGTCCTTGTCGGACAAAGAAATCAATTGGTTAAGGTCGGATTTTATTATTTCAAGCAAGTCTGTATATTTTATTCTTGCTCTGTATTCGCAGTGATTTTTGGAACGCTTTGGAATATTGTTGCACGAAAGATACCAATATTTCATTCGCTCACCTTTATACACTGTTCCCGACGAACACATTGCACTGCCGCAATGCGTACAGAAGGTTCAGCCATTGAAAATGCTTGAACGGCATTTTTCGTAGCCCTGCCAATTCTTTGTGTTCATTCCCATAAAGTAGGCGGCTTGGTCAAACTGCTCTTTGGTAACAAGCGGTGTGTGCGTGTTTTCTGTGATGAACCAATTTTCTTCCGGCACGGCAAGTTTCTTTTTTGATTTGAGGCTTGCCTTTTTTGTTTTGCCGAGAATTGTGTGCCCAAGGTAAACCGGATTTTTCAGTATTCGCTTTACCGTTGTGTAATTCCATTCATCAACAGCTCTTGCAGCACCTCTTTCACCGAAGTTATCACGGTAAAGCACACGGTATTTCAGCGGTGTTATGTCGCCGTTTTCGGTGAGCGCAGTTGCTATGGCTCTGGCAGATTTTCCGTCGTGAGCCATGGCAAATATCTTTTGCACTATCGGAGCAGTTTTCGGGTCAGGCTCAATTGCCGTGCCGTCTCTGTTTTTCAGATAGCCGAATGGAGGGCAGGCACAGTATTCGCCTTTTGTCCTTTTTTGATTTATGACTTGCTTGATTTTCCGTGAGGTGTCTCGCAGATAAACATCGTTCATCGCAAATTGAAACGGAGCCATAATGTTAACTTCGTTCGAGTCAAAGTTGTCGCTGATTGCAATATAATGAATTTGGTTTTCGGGAAAATAGGTTTCTGCATAGTAGCTCGACTCGGTCATATTTCTGCCAAGTCTTGACAAGTCCTTGGTGATAACCATATTTGCAAGCCCGTCTTTAAGGAGAGCAATCATTTGGCTAAAGCCCGGTCTGTCAAAATTTGAGCCTGAGAAACCGTCGACAACAAATTCTTTTACAATGGTAATACCGTTGTCCTCACAGTATTGCCTGACGATACTTTGTTGGTTTGTGATACTCGATGATTCGCCGCCGTTGGCCTCCTCAACGGATAGTCTGTAGTGTGCATCGGCTAATTTCAAGTTCGTTTTTATTGGTGAAACCTCCTTGAAAAAAGGATTACATACCCAACACGGAGTTAATTGCCGAGTGGCTGAGCAGTATGAAAAATCGAGTTAAGCCTTGCACATATCAAAAATACGAATGTGTTTGTCGAAATCATATTATCAGTGATTTAGGTACGATTGCCGTTCGATATATTTCTCGATTTACAATTATGAGTTTTACTGAAAGGCTTTTAGAGAAAAATCTATCGACAAAAACGGTTAATGATATTTTAATTGTGCTTGGTCTTGCTCTTAAATATGCACAAGAATCATATAGCATAACCGTTCCGAAAATCAACTATGTTAAAGATCATCAAAGAGAAATGCGTGTATTTTCTGTGCAGGATCAACAAATTATTACCGAGTATCTGTTGAAACAAATTGATATACATAAATTCGGTGTTTTGCTTACACTTTATACAGGGATGCGTATCGGTGAGTTATGTGCTTTGCGGTGATATACTGCAAGAAAATCTTATTACATTGGAAGAATGTGCCGACCGTGTTGCAAAAGAAAGTTCTAATTTATGGGAAAGAGCACTTGGACACGCTGACTTTCTTAAGTTAAGGCTTGGACTTGGCGATATTCCGTTAGACGCAGATGTTAAGTTTCCAGAGAAAAAATTCACTTTAGATGATGATAACTTGCAAGATGCTATGTTGTCACTTGGTTCAGTAAGCGCAACTTGGTTCCATTAAAAATTTCCACTTCTTTTTCGATGGCAATAGCCCGACCATCAACATATGTTTTGTTTGTTGAATTCAAATCTATTATGTAATACCTTTTTTCTTTTGTTATAATATCTGCATGACTTCTGCTAACAGCATTATTGTCAACGACAAAATAATCGCAGTATTTCTTTTCCTTACCTATTCTAAATGTCGGTATAGAAACATAAATGATAGGAGTTTGTTTCACAGCAAGCTCCTTTTGCTTTGTAGTTATGCTAACAATTATGATTTTGGTGTATGGTTATGTTTAAAACAAAAATAGATTGCTATATATTCAATTGGCTTTTTCTCATAATCCTTTAGATGTCTGTATTTCAGTAATATAACAAGACCTCCCATGGTAGCTATTTTAATTCTACCACAGGAGGCTGTTTTTCTATTAACCATTTCTTACAGACTTGCTCAATACTCAATTAAGCATCAGTGCTGTTTTACAAGACTTGTATTTATTTCAATACAAAAC